>OMDD01000072.1_pt1 | contig 54640 bp, 47 predicted proteins | sample 1674331 | NCBI WGS metagenome assembly OMDD01 (sample SAMEA103958164, study PRJEB25191) | human gut metagenome | biome: human-associated habitat [ENVO:00009003]; feature: intestine environment [ENVO:2100002]; material: feces | place: Germany | collected 2013/2015
TCCGTATTTCCTCGTCAGACAGACACGTAACCAATTTAATTTGTTCAAAAGAAAAACCATTCTGTTTCATCAGATGGGCAACTTCCAATAAGCCTTCCTTCCGGCCTTCCATTCGACCTTTCTTCAAGCCTCTTTCTTCTCCAATCAGGATTCCTTCTTCTCTTGCCGAAGTAACAGCGTAGTTCATTACATTTTCATTGTCGCGATATACCTTGAGGCAGGCTTCATATTCAGCACGTTCTTTTTTGTTGGCATCAACTATCTTCTCCAATTCGTTCAGTCTTGCCAAAAGTTTGTTTTGTCCTTCAAATAATTCCTCATCCTTTTTCGGTTCAAACAAAGGATCTTTGAGCCGCCTCAAATAAAGCGCATGCGAATAACAATCACGAAATATATCCCAACCTCGTTCAAATTCTTTTCGCTCCTTTTCATTACTCATGACAATCGGCTCCAACTCCTTAAGCCGATCCCGGAGTTTACTTTGTCCTGCAAATTCTATTTTCTTCATAAGTGTAACAAATAGATATATTACAAATTCCGTATTTCCTCGTCAGACAGACACGTAACCAATTTAATTTGTTCAAAAGAAAAGCCATTTTGTTTCATCAGATGGGCAGCTTCTAATAGGCCTTCTACCCGACCTTCCATTCGGCCTTTCTTCAAGCCTCTTTCTTCTCCAATCAGGATTCCTTCCTCCCTTGCCAAAGCAGCAGCATATTCCATTACTTTCTTATTGTCATGATATGCTTTCAGGCTGGCTTCATACTCAGCCCGTTCATCCTTGCTCAGGTTGTCTATACGCGCCACCTCCTCCAAACGGGTAAACACCGTGTTCTGTTCTTGTTCCGACTGTTCCATATTCCTCAAATTATATAGCCAATAATACAATGATTTCTTACACTCCGATTCGCTCTTATTAAATTTCGCCTTTCTTACCTTGTGAAGTGATCGTGCGACAAAGATAATACAATGCCCGTTCATAAAAATAATCCTGACGGGCATTTTGTATAACAGTTATCGCTTTATTTTGACTGTCTCTGTTTGTGTACCGGAAATAATCCGCAAGAAATACATTCCGGCAGACTGAGGTAATGCATATTCGCCTTCTCCTTCCAGCAGTCTCATCCGTTTTACCTCTTTCCCAAGCACAGTATATACAATCAATTCTCCTGCCTGGGAGTTCTGTATGTGGATCTTCCCTGACCGGATGATATATTGAATTTTACAAGAAGGCTTTATTGCCTGGGTTATCGACGGACTTCCGGGTTCTTTTCCCTGATAAGGAAGCGCCGTATGCTGCAAGATCACCGAAGAAGCCGTATCTTCCTTTCTCTGAAAGAGTAATTCTGTGTCCTGAACGGCTTTGACAAAAAAGGCAGATCCTGCAGGAATCGCATAATCACTGTCAATCGGATAGGCTTCATAATCCTGTCCGTTATATAAATAAACATAACCGTCCAAATCTGGGTTGGGAAGGATTTCCTGTAAGGACACAGCCGAAGGATAAGGATTTCCACAGAGAATCCATCCATTATTTGCCTCGTCACCACCTTGCAACGTGTTCGCCTCTAAAGGGACGGACATGGTTTCCCGAAAAGTCTGGGAGTTGTTTGCTGGAGACGAAAAAGACAAGGTTTGGATATCGGCGGTTTCATCGATAGCCATCAAATATCCTTTTCCCTTTTCCAAAAGGATATCTTCCGGAGAGAACGCATCCGCAGACAGGACCGTCCAATTCCCATCCGAACGATTATTCTCTGCCCTCCTTCTGCCATCGTAGGTCTGAATATAAAGAATATTATTAACCGGTTCGGTTGTCACGGTTGAGGCATCACCCAATTGGAACCGGGCATCAATTCCTGCCAGAGAAACATCGTGCGGGAAAGAGATAAAATACCATTTTCCCTTTTCTGCAAAGGTATGTAAGGTAGTCATTTGCCGGGTATGCAACACTCCCTCGGGTTGTATTCGGATTTCTTTCTGATTATTAATCAGGTGTAAACATTCGGCTGCCTGGTTGATCCAGACATCCGCATCGATCAACGCGACTCGACGGAGACTCGTATAATCATGAGACCATAAAGAATGATCATGCCAGGTACCTGATTGTTGTAATAAAGAATATTGTTCTATGTTTCCTACCAGGAATAAACTGTCTATGCAGTAATAACCATCACTTGCAGAAGTCGGTTTTGTAACTTTGATTTGAAGCCGGTAGGGAGCAGACCTTCTACCTCTGTAAAAACATTGTCTGCCAGCATATACCTCCCTGAAATACCGAGAGCAGTCATTGCTGATCACCGTGTAGGGATGAGCATCAACTTCCGTATTTCCCGAATAGAAGTAGGTTGTAAAATAGATATCTTCTTCTTTGTTGACATGCTGGAATGCAAAAGGAATATGTATTTCAGCCATCTTCAATGCCGGATAGATCAAGGTATCAATCGTCAATGTACTCCCGGGATAAAGCCGGATCGCCCGACTGTCGGATGCTCCTTGGATACCTTCTTCCTGTGGATAAAAGAAATCATACTGGCCGGAAACTGTATAATTAATGGTTCGTGGATTGTCTGAATCAAAACCTTGATACAATACCGTGTCCCTGATAATCAGATTTTTCTGCTGGTCCTGGATTAAAGATTCCCATTGAAGAGGAGAAAACCACTCGGACTGTGCACTCATCGGGCTATTGAAAACCCATTGCACGATAGCTATCAAAATAGCTTGAAAAGGAATATTCTTTTTCATAGTCAATTGATTTTAGTTGTATCATTTGGTGATACCTGATTTATAATTCGCCCTAAAGATAAAGAAAATAATTGAAATGATTATCTTTGTGGCATGAAAGAATTTATCATTAGCGAAGCACAATCAGAAAAAGCCGTTCTGGTAGGATTGATTACACCGCAGCAGAACGAACAGAAGGTAAAGGAATACCTGGATGAACTGGCATTCCTGGCCGATACAGCCGGAGTAGAAGCCGTCAAATGTTTTTATCAGAAACTGGACGGACCAAATTCCGTTACATTCGTCGGTACAGGGAAACTACAGGAAATCAAAGAGTATGTGGTTGAGAATGAAATCGGAACCGTCATATTCGATGATGAGCTTTCTGCCAAGCAGCTCCGAAATATCGAAAAGGAATTGCAGGTGAAGATTTTGGATCGTACCAACCTGATTCTGGATATCTTTGCCCGTCGTGCGCAGACTGCCCATGCCAAAACGCAGGTAGAATTAGCCCAATACCGGTATATGTTGCCCCGACTCACCCGTTTGTGGACTCACTTGGAACGTCAGCGCGGTGGTGTTGGTATGCGTGGTCCGGGTGAAACCCAGCTGGAAACAGATAAACGTTTGATTCTAGATAAAATATCCCGTTTGAAGAAGGAACTGGTGGATATCGACAAACAGAAGAGTGTCCAGCGGAAGAATCGCGGGAAGATGGTGCGTGTCGCGTTGGTGGGTTATACCAACGTCGGGAAATCGACTTTGATGAACCTGTTGAGCAAGAGTGATGTCTTTGCCGAAAACAAACTCTTTGCCACACTGGATACCACCGTCCGGAAAGTCATCATTGAGAACCTGCCGTTTTTGCTTTCAGATACCGTCGGATTTATCCGTAAGTTGCCCACCGAACTGGTAGAATCGTTTAAATCAACCCTGGATGAGGTTCGGGAAGCCGACTTGCTGGTTCATGTGGTAGATATCTCACACCCGACATTCGAAGAGCAGATTGAAGTTGTCAACAAAACACTGGCTGAAATAGATGACCGGGAAAAGCCGATGATCATGGTCTTCAACAAAGTGGATGCTTTCACTTTTGTCCCGAAAGATGAAGATGACCTGACTCCGAGAAAACGGGAGAACATCGATCTGGATGAACTGAAACGTACCTGGATGGCAAAGATGCAGGATAATTGTATCTTTATCTCGGCGAAAGAGAAAACAAATATCGAGGAATTAAAAGCTCTGCTGTATGAACGGGTGAAACAGATTCACATTACCCGTTTCCCGTACAACGACTTCCTTTTCCAACAGTACGAGGAAGAATAAACAGTGAAGGTAAATTCTTCTATTTTTCAAGTTTAAATGGCGCATATGAGTTTCAGCGAATCTTGTTATCGAATCTTTGAACAGGCCACCGAGGCTTATCATACAACAGATAATATCAATGCCACGGTGCATAATCCGTATCCGGTCAATAGCTTTGAATTCTATTTGTATCTGAAGCATTGGGTAGACGCGGTTCAGTGGCATTTGCTGAATATCATTCATCAACCGGATCAGGAAGCGGGGAAAGTGCTGGAGGTCGTCAGTCGCATCGAGAAGATGAATCAAGAGCGTGTGGACCTGGTAGAACTGATCGACAGCTTGCTGCAAGACCGGTATAAAGGGGTAAAGCCTTTGCCGCAGGCAACGTTGAATACCGAAAGTCCGGCATGGGCCATCGACCGCTTGTCCATCCTGGAATTGAAGATTTACCATACCCGAAAGGAAACGGAACGGACCGATGCTTCGGATGTTTACCTCGCCCGTTTCCGGAAGAAGCTGGAAATTCTGGAAGAACAGCGAAAAGATTTGTCAACAGCCATTGATCAGTTGTTGCTGGATATCCGGCAAGGCAAAAAACACTTGAAAGTGTATAAACAAATGAAATTATATCGCCCCTGAATCAAAATGAAAACAAATAGGAAATGGTGGGGCCTCATCGTGGCCCTTTTCTGTAGTATATCGGTCTTACAGGCTGAAGAATGGTGGGAAAAACGGGAATTTCTAACCTATTCACCCCGTTATTTTGGTCCGAATGCCTTTCCTTTCCCCGAATTGATGGGCGGGAAACTGCCTTCACGCTGGGAGGTGGAAGTCAGAGGCGAATATCACACCATGCCGGGAGACCAGACTCAGGATGTCTTTGCCCGCGTTTATATCCCGATTGCGAAAGGAAAAGCCGGTATCATGGCGAACTGGACCATCGCCGAATGGTACAAGACGTCGGAAGCGGTACGCGACGAGCGTTCGGCTGTTGAAACCGAGCCTGCCATTCCCTGTCATGGTGATATTGTACTGAATTTCTTCTACCAGGTTCTCCGGAATGAGAAATGGGCCGATATCAGTGTGAGTGCCAACTTAAAGACAGCCAGTGGAAACCGTCTGTGTGATGCCCGTTATACGGATGCCGCGTCTTATTGGTTTGATGTCAACATCGGACGTGACCTCTGGAAGAATCCGGCATACAATTCGTTTGTCCGCATCGAAGGCTTGGCAGGGTTTTATTGCTGGATGACCAACCTGGACGATAACCGCCAGAACGACGCCGTATGTTATGGTGGGGCTGTCAGTGGTGCCTGGAAGAATCTTTCAGCCCGCTGTGATCTGGTGGGTTTCCGCGGATACTTGAATAACGGCGACCGTCCGTTGCTTCTTCGCACAAAACTAGAATACGAGATCAAGAAGAATATCATTTCTTTCCGGTATCGCCACGGCTTGCACGATTTCCTATACGATTCTTATTCGCTGGCTTATATCCGGTGTTTTTGACTTTTCTTCTTTCCTAGAATAGGGGTTTTCCGGTATTTCTTGTCTTAGGGATAAAAGAGAACTTTAAAAGACAAGAAATATGAAAAAGAGTTGGATGATTGGAGTGATGTTATTGGGTGCTTTAACAACCCAAGCACAATGGAAAATTACCCCGGAAGCGGGCTTTAACGTAACGAAATATACAAACTCACCGGCCAAGATAGGATATAAAGTCGGAGCTGCCGTAAGTTACGATTTCGGGAAAAGCGGATTTGCCTTACAAAGCGGATTATATTATGTGCAGAGGGGAAATGGAAGTTATGATTATGCGTCCATGTATGGAAAAAGCATCGATGAGAATGGGAATGAAATTTCAATATATTATTCTATCGACAAAGATGGGAGTTATACTATGTCCTATCCAGCAGGAGGATATTATGCTGGCTATGCTGAAAACAGCCATGTAAATTCAGGGCAACCAATAGATTGGCAAGAAGTGACTTTTGTCCATAAGAATGCCTCCCGATATGGATTCGTGCAACTACCAGTCTTGGCCCGTTATACCTGGACTGTCAAACCGAACATCCGGATTCATGTGGCTTTAGGTCCTTATATCGCCATTGGAGTAAACGGAAAGAAGTCATTGCACGCAAAAATAATTGATCTGAAAAAATCTTCCGAATCAATATATGTGAATAAATCTAATCCCTTTGACTACGGGAATCGCTTCGACTGGGGCGTAGCTGCTGAAACCGGAGTGGAAATCAACCGTTTCTCTGCCAAGTTCAGTTATGATATGGGATTAAGCGATGATTACGGACGGAACAATATAGGTATTGAATATCACACAGCCAGTTTTACGATAGGTTATTCTTTCTAAGTAGAAAATAATTGTCTAGTCCTAAACAGAGATCTGATCGTTTTAGGACTAGACAAAATCATCTGCTTTTATTGTTCGTTCCAATAGCGGAGCCAGCCGTCATATCCATCTTGCAGGTTGTACACCATAAACCCCTTTGCCAGCAATTGCTTTGCTGCGATTCGGCTACGGACACCACCTTTACAGTAAACTGCTACCGGCTTGCTTTTATCCAATAGAGAATCGGCCAATGCCAGGAATGAATCTTTCTTGACATCTATATTCTGCGCTGAAGCGATATGGCCTTTGGCATATTCTTCGGCACTTCGTACATCTACCAGTTGTGCTCCGGGATAAGCTGCCCAGCATTGATTGAATGCTGCAGCCGTATAGGTCGTAAAATTCGGATCTTTATCCAAAACTTGCAACGAGTCGGGAATAACGACCGACGAAGCGGTCTTGTTTTGTCCGCTAGCCATGCCGGCAGTACACAGCAAAGTCAATATCATTAGAAACTGTTTCATATCTATCTTTCGTTTAATCAAATTATAAATCCACACCATCGGTTCTCCTGTTGCCCTTATTAACACATCTGCTTATAAACTCAGGAACATATATTTCCATAATGCAGCCGCATGCAGAGACTGACGAATCTGATCCGTACGCAACAGATCGAGTACTTCTTCCCGAGTAAGCAAATGAATAGAAAGGTCTTCTGTGGCTTCTTGATGCGGAGCGGAAATCGGTTCGACATCCGTTGCCAGGAAGGTATAAGTCAGATTATTCATCGTACTGGGATTGGCAGACATAACCATAAACGGCGACCAATGGCCATTTCCGTAACCGGTCTCTTCCCATAATTCACGGCGGGCCGACTCCAGCGGAGAAGCATCTTCCTTATCGCAGACACCAGCACACAATTCATAACGAAGTTCTTCTATTCCATGGCGATACTGGCGGACGAAGATAAACTTCCGGTCTTTGGTAATGGCTATCGTATTGACCCAGTTCGGATATTCCAGGATGTAATAGTTCGGGATAATATTTCCGTTAGGTAATTGTACCCGGTCTTTCCGGGCTGTCAGCCAGGCATCCCGATAGAGATAAGTCCGGTCCAACACCTTCCACAATCGGCTTTTCTCTTTATAATCTTGTTCCATACACCACTGCTATTGTGAAAATTCGACAGCTTAAAAAAGAATCGATAAAAGACAAGAGTTCCGTTTTCAAATCAAATGAGTTTTGAAAACGGAACTCCCGAGTATTGAATTAAAGACAAAGCCTTTTTAGATCCGTTCCAAGACATGCTTGATCAGTTCCCAGGTATGTGCTACAGACTGGATGCTCACCCGTTCGTCCGGAGAGTGCGGATGTTCCAGATCCGGACCAATAGAGATCATATCCATTTCCGGATAAGCTCCTTGGATAATACCACATTCCAGACCGGCGTGCATCACCTTCACAGCTGCTTCCTTTCCGAATAAGTCGAAGTAGGTTTGTTTCATCAAATCCAGAATCGGCGAATGGATATTGGGTTGCCAACCGTTATAGCCGTTGGTTTCTTCCACCTTGGCTCCTGCCAGGGCAAAGATACTTTCCAGACTGGAGCAGAGAGCTTCTTTCCGGCTTTCCGATGAGCTTCTCACCAACAGTTTGACTTCGATCAGTTCGTTAGACGATTTGACAATGGCCAGATTAGACGAAGATTCAACTGTTCCCGGGAAATCATGCAACATGGTGATCACCCCATTCTGACATCCTTCAATGGCATTGATCAGGTCGTCCTGTATTTCTTCCGGGATCAATGTCGCCGGCAGATCCGTCATCTCTGCCGTAAAGCGGATATTCTCTTCGATTCCGGCAAACTCTTCCTGATACATTTCCTGATAATCGGATACCAATTCCCACAAAGCCTCCACATTATCACCCGGAATAGTCACAATAGCAACCGCTTCACGTGGAATGGCATTCCGCAAATTACCTCCTTCGATAGAAGACAGACGAGCTCCATAATCGCAAACCGCTTCTTTCAGGAAACGGAACATCAGCTTATTGGCATTGGCTCTGCCCAAGTGGATATCCACGCCCGAATGTCCGCCTTTCAATCCCGACAGATGCAGACGAACAGCCACATCACCTTCAGGAATATACGTATCTTCTTTGAACTGGAAAGAGATGTTCATATCGGCACCGCCGGCACATCCCACAAACAGTTCACCTTCTTTTTCCGAATCACAATTCAACAGGATATCCCCTTTCAGGAAACCCGGTTTCAGACCGAATGCACCGACCATGCCTTCCTCTTCATCCACGGTAAAGAGAGCTTCCACCGGTCCGTGCTTCAACGAATTATCCGCCAGCACAGCCATCGCCAACGAAGCCCCGATCCCATTATCGGCACCCAAGGTTGTTTCACGGGCCTTAACCCAGTCACCGTCAATCCAGGCATCAATCGGATCTGTCAGGAAATTATGGCTGACCGATGAGTTTTTCTGCGGAACCATATCCAAATGAGCCTGCAAAGTAACCGTCTTCCGATCTTCCATTCCCGGAGTAGCCGGTTTACGGATCAGCACATTGCCTACTTTATCCTGCAAAGTCTCAAGACCCAACTGCTTTCCAAAAGCTACGATATGACGGCTTACTGCCTCAACATGCCCTGTCGGGCGAGGAATCTGGGTGAGCTCATAAAAATAACCCCACACCTGTTTGGGGGATAGTTCCTTAATCTCTACTGACATAATGTTATTAGTTAGTTGTTAAGTTGTCGGATTCATGGTTCTTATTTGTGAGTGGCAAAGCGACAACGCCTACCAGACCACAAATACCGGTCCACGCCGTTTGTACCGTATGTACCACCAAGGCAAAAGCGGCAGCGTCGTTTTCATTGACTCCGAAGCAGACCAGCGTGGATATAACCATGAAATGCCACGGACCAATCCCGCCCTGCACCGGCACTGCTACACCGATACTGCTCATCGTAAAGGCTATCAAACCTACCGATATGCCCAGATCGCGTGTGAAATCAAACGCATAAAAGGTGATATAGAAATAGAAGAAATAACCAACCCAGATCAACAAGGTCTGTATCAGAAACAATCCTTTGCGTTTCATGACCCAAACGCTCTGAATACCTGTCCAGATATTCTTCAAAACTCCTTTCGCCTTTTGGACCAGCGTAAAGTTACTCAAATATTTGAATACAAACCAAACGGCAAAGACAATAATTACCAAAAAAGCATAAATCCAGATCGAATGGAACATCGACTGGAAACCCACGATCAAATCCGGATTGCGACGGAAGAAACTGATGAAAAACTCGATGTTGAAGATAAAGATTGACAAGGTGATCAATCCAACCATGATGGTATCACTCACCCGGTCGATCAGAAGTGTACCCAGTAACTTCGGGAAAGAGATTTTCTCATACTTCGTGATCATACCGCAACGCCATACTTCGCCGACACGCGGAAGAACCAGATTGACGGCATAATTCCCCAATACGGCATAAACAACATTGCTCATCCTGAACTTTTCACCAAGAGAATGGATCAACAATCCCCAGCGAAACCCGCGGACCGTATTGGCAAACAGACCGAACAACAGGGAAAAGAGAATGATCCGGTAATCAACCCCTGTCTTGATGACTTGCCAGATCTCTGATATATCCATGTTCCGATACAGGAACCAAAGTAACAAACAACCCAGCAAAAGCGGGAGAAACACCTTAATTATCGTGTGAAATGTGCTTTTTAGATTCATCAGACACTTCTATTCGTTAAATTATTTGTACTTTTGTATCAGGCAAAGATAAGCAATTTTTAATATAAACCCATTACACCTCGAAGTGAATGAGATTCGTTAAACCGAAAAAAGCATTGGGGCAACATTTCCTGAAGGATCTGCAAATTGCCCATCGGATAGCAGACACCCTTGCCGAGTATAAAGGAACACCTGTCCTCGAAATCGGTCCGGGTATGGGTGTACTCACCCAATTCCTGTTGGAAGCCGAACATGATTTGAAAGTCGTAGAACTCGACCAGGAGTCGGTCGCCTATCTGGATCAGAATTTTCCTGACTTGAAAGGACGTATCATTCCCGCTGATTTCCTGAAGCTGGACTTGTCGTCTCTTTATCCAGGACCATTCTGTGTGATCGGAAACTATCCGTACAACATATCCAGCCAGATATTCTTCAAGGTGCTCGACTACAAGGATCAGATTCCCTGCTGTTCGGGAATGATCCAGAAAGAAGTGGCCGAGCGACTCGCAGGAAAGCCCGGCAGTAAGGCATACGGTATCATCAGTGTCCTGCTCCAGGCATGGTACGATATCGAATATCTGTTTACCGTGAGCGAATATGTGTTCGATCCGCCTCCAAAGGTAAAGAGTGCCGTTATCAAGATGACCCGTAACCAGCGGACCGAATTAGGCTGCGACGAGAAACTGTTCAAGACAGTCGTCAAGACGACGTTTAACCAGCGCCGGAAGACGTTACGCAACTCTATCAAGCCTATTTTGGGAAAAGACTTTCCCGACTATGCGTTACCGGTCTTCGATAAACGTCCGGAACAACTCTCTGTCGAACAATTCATCGAATTGACGTTGCTGGTGGATAACTGGTTGAAATCAGCCAACCGACAGCCGGAAGAATAAAGCTTAGGTAATCTGACAGCCGCTGAAACTGGCGGCTGCCTAACGACAACACTAAAAACGGAGCAGCCATGACAGAACTGACGAAAGAATACATAGACAATCTGAAGAAAATCATCGAAGAGAAAGATGATGTCAAGGCAAGGGAACTGCTGAAAGATCTTTATCCGGCAGATATAGCCGAAATTTATCAGAAACTCGACTTGCAGGAAGCCATTTACCTGTACATGCTGATGGATGGCGAACAGGCAGCCGACGTTTTGATGGAACTGGATGAAGAGGACCGTCATAAATTATTGAAGGAACTTCCGAATGAGTTGATCGCCAAACGTTTCGTGGATAACATGGAAACGGACGACGCGGTTGACCTGATGCGTGAATTGGACGAAGATACGCAGGAAGAAATTCTTTCGCACATCGAAGACGTAGAACAGGCGGGAGATATCGTCGATCTGTTGAAGTACGACGAAGATACAGCCGGTGGTTTGATGGGTACGGAAATGATCGTGGTAAACGAGAATTGGAGTATGCCCAAATGTATTGACGAGATGCGCAAGCAGGCCGAAGAGGTGGACGAGATCCATTATGTCTATGTAGTGGACGACGACGAACGTCTGCGTGGGGTTCTTCCGTTGAAGAAGCTGATCACCAATCCGTCGGTATCGAAAATCAAGCATGTGATGAAGAAAGATCCGATTGCCGTGCGCGACAGTGACAGTATTGAAGAGGTGACACAAACCATCGAGAAATATGACCTGGTGGCTGTTCCCGTTATCGATAGTATCGGACGTCTGGTAGGACGTATCACGATCGACGACGTCATGGATGAGGTTCGCGAACAGCACGAACGTGATTATCAGTTGGCTTCCGGTATCTCGCAGGACGTGGAAACATCGGATAATGTCTTTACCCAAACGGCAGCCCGTCTGCCTTGGTTGCTGATCGGAATGATCGGCGGACTAAGTAATTCCATCATTCTGGGAGGATTTGAAAACAGCTTTGCCTCCAATCCCAAAACAGCTCTCTTTATTCCGCTGATTGGTGGAACAGGTGGAAATGTCGGGATTCAGTCGTCTGCAATCGTGGTACAAGGCTTGGCCAACAATACCCTGAAAGAGGGAAATATTTTCTCACAGATTCTGAAGGAAAGCGTCGTATCGGTGATCAATGCCAGTACGATCAGTCTGATTGTATTCATCTATAACTTTTTCATGCTAGGCGACCGGGCGATCACGAGTGCCGTATCACTCAGCCTGTTTACGGTAGTAATCTTCGCCAGTATTTTCGGTACGATTGTTCCTCTGCTGCTCGATAAGATGAAAATAGATCCGGCCTTGGCGACCGGACCTTTTATCACGATTTCGAATGACATCATCGGAATGCTGATCTATATGTTCATGGTTTCAGCATTGACCTAAGCCGTCTTTTCGCTTATTTCTGCCATATATCATTTGCCGGATCGAATCCGCCTTCGAACTGATTATCCTCAATGGTGGCATTCGTTACCCGTTCCAACAAGACACGGTGCTTGTTCCAGTGGAAGGGCGGATATGCCTCATTCTGATGAATGGTATTGTGGCGGAACACCAGTCCGTCAACCGATTTGGCATAAAGGATCGGGGCATCGAAGGTTTCAAACTCATTATCCTCGATCACAATACCACTGTGGAAATACTTTTCCTGATGCTCCAGATCTGGTATTTCCGGATAAATGGAAATAACGGCATTGGTAAACTGGAACATATTGGTCAGGGCATTGATAAAGGTATTATGCCGGATCACGATATCCCGACAAGCGCCGGTCTCATACCAGCCGTTACAGTCTCCACAAAGCAGGATGGCCGTACCGGATGTATAATCGAATAGATTGTTTTCTACCACGGTCTTCTTGGGTGTGCTGAACAAACTGCCGCGGGCACGGTTATGCCGGATGGTATTATGGGCAAAAACGACTTCCGGAGTCCAGGTCAGGTTCTCTACACCGATGGATTGTTCGGGAGTAACTTCGGCCGGCAAAGCCTGGGTAAAGGCAATCCGGAACACTTTGGCTCCGCATACCGAATCCTGATCTTCCGGACGGATCGAAGCAATCTGATAAGTGCCATCGAGCAGTTCCATCGTCTTGGAACGAATAAACTGAACCGTATCTCCGGCAAATCCCCAATCAAATCCATACGACTGGGCATGTTCGAACGAGGCCAACAGCGTTTTTTCATCTATTCGCTGCTGTACCTTTAAATACACTCCGTGCACATTGATGGCATCGTCCATCATATTCTCATACAGACCGTTTTCCGACAGAATCAGTCCCTTGCAATTGGAGAAATGGGTAGCGTCGGCCTGTGTTGTGAAATAACGAGGATCTTCTTTCCCTTTCAGGCAGACCGAAAAACTGTCTAAGCGGATGTTATCGCATACTTGTGCCAACAAGCCCATACCTTCCGCATAATGTACCTGTATATTCTTCAGGACAGTATTTGTATTATGCGACAGGAAAACACCGGGAGCCGGTCGTTGCCAGGTACGCATGGCGAGTACCGTACCGGGAACCAGCAACGGATTCTTCCATCCCTCAGCCAATACTTTCCGTCCGCCCAGATCTTTCACCTTCGAGAGGACCATCCGCACATCGCTGCTGTTATACACCAGACGGCGGGTTTCGGGCTCGAAGGCAATACAAGAGGAAGGACAATGGCGCCAGCCTTCTCCTTTTACATATAAGGTATCGCCCGCAATCTCGTACTGAACCCAGGGAGCCAGTTCCAAGGTGATTTGTCCGGCCTTGGTATCATTGGCAACCACCGAAGCCTGGGTGATATGCGGTTGTTCGAAATCAATGGAGAAGTTCTTCAGGGTGCAGTTTTTACTGCGTAACAAGGACACCGGAAGCATCCGGCCGTGAAAAACCAGTTCGGCATCCTGTCCATCGAAAGTAATTCCTTCCATGTCTTCCAATGCCACACCGACTGCCTTGGGATTCGGCTGATCGTGATTGGAGACAAAATAAGTACGGGAAGTTGCCTGATCCGGATAAAAGTCATATCGTCCGGTTGGCAGGAGAATCGTTATTTCCTGTCCTTCGGGTACTTCCTGCCGAATATCCTGAATCACTTTCGCGATCAGCGGAGAGATATTCTCCTTCGTATCCGGACGGATTCCATAATCTGCCAGGTTATACACCGTTTTACCGGTGGATTGGCCTGCACACGAAGCCAACAGGAACAGGCAACAGACCAATGGCCAAAGAAAAATAGTTTGTTTCTTCATGATGATTTCTGTTTTAAGATTTATTATATCGAAAATACTTGACAAAGCCCTTGACAAAGTCTATCTTTGCACTGTGGTTTTTTCATAATAGTATTAGATTTAAGGTTAACAAAGTTGATTAGGGGTTGTCGTGAGACAGCCTTTAATTGTTTATAGGCCTCTCTTTCCTCTATTTAGGGGCTGAAATCCCACAGGAAAAAGGATATTTCAGGTTTTCGGAAGACTGATAATAGACTTCCGCAGCTCCGATCTTCAGCTTGGCACGGATCTTGATGGGAATATGATTTTCATCATCGCCGATCCATACTTCTCCCGCAGCCTTGCTTTGGGTGAATGCCTCATCATACACATCCACATAGAAATGGCGTGTCCGGTATTTCACGCCTTCCCGTTCGATGACTTGCTGACCTTCATAACGGAAAGCGGCATGAACGACATCCCGCCCTACGGCTATCAGAAACGGCAGCTCATCTCCCATCTGCAACCGGCTCCAGTCCAACGAACGCAAATACATCGTGGCTGAAAGCATATCGTGTACATTTCCTTCTACAATCAGAGTCGTATCAATTTTGGTACGCGTCGGCGTATAACGTTTGGAATGGATATGCGCCTTGTCGTTCTGATAAGCAAAAGTCAGCTCATCCACCGAATAATAATCGCCTTCATCCGAATGTTTACTGCTATACTGCAATAATCCTTTATCGTATGTATAAAAGCACGCCATCGTATCCCGCATCCGGTAGATCCGCTCGAAAATTCCATTCGTCCGGAAAAGCAAGGAATACTGCCACGCCGGCTGGTTCTGGAAGGAAGCCTTGTCTACGGTGAGAGACGCTTCTCCGGCCTTGGCCATGATGAGTCCCCACTTGAAATAAAGCTGATAATTCACCTTTTCTCCCGGCTGGAATCTCGACACCGGAATATCCTGTGCCACCAGCGAGAGGCAACCTAGCAGGCAGCACAGCAGGATCTTCATCCTTCTAGAGAGAAAAACCGCCCAGTCCATTGGATGATGATGATTGTTTGTTACGTCCTTCTTCCCGATAGTCACGCTTCTTCTTGGTCGTTTCCTTCGGTTTGTTCTTGGTGATATCCAGCGGTTTCTGCTTCAACCATGGTGTTTCGCGGATATTCCAGGTCTCTTCTACCTGGAAGTTCTGCATGATGGTGTACATCTTCGGACAGTAAAAGACTTCTTCCGGCTGACGTTTCTCGGCGTAGTTGCCGGTGTCCCAGATTCCGTTTCCGTTGGTATCCAATACCAGACGGGCATAATATTTGTCGGGCTTCAAATCCATGAACAAGACACCGCCGTTCTTGACCGTGGCTTTCCGTACCGGTTCGTCTTTCGTATTCAGCAATTCGACATACGCCGGCACCGTATCATTACCCAGGATGTTGATATACAAGTGCCCGTAACTGTCTTCCGACTTGATCTTGAACTTCGCCTGGAATTTATCATTCCATTTCCCGTACAAGCTGTAAATGACTGCCGAATCGACACTCAGCTGATACGATTCTCCATATTTCCATTTCCGTTGGATATAATAGCCCAATGAATTGATCGAATCCTGATAGAAGTCGAAATCAACCACTGTCCAGACGGAATCAATCTCCTGTTCCAGACGAAAGACTTCTTTCTTCAGGTCAATGGCGGGTTCGTCGAAGACGACCGAAACCGTATCAAACAGGTCCATATCGCTGGGCGCGTCGATGGTCATATTCAGGAAAACGATCTCCGGCTCATCGTCCTTTTTCTTCTTACGCTTCTGTTCGCCTTTCCGCCGTAAGACGGTCTGGATCGTGTCGGTCTGAGGCTGGAGAATTCCCAGGGAATCGCTTTTCGGATAAGTGATTTCCATCTGCAAGGTATCCCGCTTCCAGACAGTCGAGTCGGTTAGCCAGAAGGTCACGTTCTTGCCTCCGTCGGTGGGCTGTTCCATATACCAGTCGGCTTGTTCCGGCTCAAAGTTCAGGGGCTTGGGAACAGGGATGGTATCAACCGGAATATTGAAGTGCAAGATAAACCGGTGTTCGTCCGGACGTTCGGGACGAGTCATGTACTGGCGCTCGAATTTCTCCTTAAACAAACGCAACTCAATGTTATCGGGCAAGAAACGGGTATAAGCAATCGCCTTGATGGTGTCGATCGTCAATGAATCGACCCACGTCGTATCCATCCGCGTGGCCGGCTCAAATGTCGGTACGACTACAGAGTCGAGGAAGGCGATGTCTTCACCCGGCTGATCGAACTTATAATCGCGGTTCACGTCATTCAGGGCATAAACCCGATAAGTACCGGGTTTGATGTTGCGCACCGTAAAACGTCCCCGGTCGTTGGTACGTGAAGTCCGGTCGAAAGGCAGTTTCCGGAAAGCCGAGTCGGCCAGGTTGCTGTGCAGACCGATCGAAATACCCGGCATCGGCTCCAGGTTCTCGGCATTCAGCACATACCCCGAAATCTCCAGCGAGTCGATCACATCTCCTGTCGAGAAGGCAAACGAGAAGTTTTCCAATACGTTCTTCTCGTTGTTGTCGGCAATCGAATTGGTGAAGTCGATGGTGTATGTCGTGTTCTCCTTCAGCGTATCCAGCAGTTCCACCTGAATCTTCCGTCCGGCACTCCGGATAATGGGTAATTCCCGTTGCGGAGGCGTGATGATCACATTCTCCGACGGATTATCGATCTGAATGAGTTCGTCGAACAACAATTCCACTTTCTGTCCCTTGAAATTGGTCGTATTAGGCAATGGCATACTGCCGATAAACTTAGGCGGATCTTCATCATACGGTCCGCCGTTGGGCGAAGCCATATTGGCACAAGCGCACAAGACAAGCAGCAGGCACACGCTTGTCCATCCCAGAAGCCGTTGATAGAAACTGTATCTCATTCTCATTGTCTGTAATAATGTGGGGCAAAAATAGGGAAAAATACTGTGATTCCCACTATCCTGCCTCATAAACCCTCGGAAGAAGAGCGTTTCAGTAACTGAAAGCCCAACCGGCAGTACAGGCATTTCTTCGGTTCGCAGTAATTCCGTTTCAGCTGGATCAGTGCCTGCGTATCTCCGGCATGGCGGGGAATCATCCCGACCTGACTGAACAACGAGACGATGGCGTTCCGCTCCGGAGGAATACATTCCAGCAGCCGTAAGGCTCGGGCCTTGTGTTCGTCCATCCGGTGATAGACGCCATAGGCAAACATCACGGGAACAACGGTGTTGATCAGCAGGATATGGAGAGCATTCTCGCCCAGCTGCTTCTGCCGCGGCGGGGAAGAACGGACGAAGTTATAATGTGTATCCCAGAACTCTGATGCCTGCACCCGGAAGAAGTCCTTGACCTCACGGGGCGTGCGGGCCGACAGGATGGACGAAAACAGGGTATCGTGCCGGATCCAGATGGCTGCGAGCTGGACAAGCTTGATGTGGGGTGTGGCATTCGGCCGGAGGCGCAGGTTCCGGAAGATATGGGGCTCGAGTGGCTGTAGCCCGTATTTCTTCCGGAGAAATACGTATTCCTGCTGCAAAAGTCGGTAATAATGATGACGATTCTCGTTGGAATCGTTCAGCAAACCCGCTTGTCCGAGGAAGAGGGCTTCGACCTGCGAAACGCTGGGGCGCTGCTTCAGGATGCACTTGAAGGGCAGGCTGCGGGCGAGGCGTTCGAAGGCATCGCTGTTGACACCGAAGCCGAAGTTACGGCACAGGAGGATGTAGAACACCTCGTTCCAGTCTTTCTGATATTGTTCCAGCCAGCGCAGGATATCGTCTGTCTTCCGTTCCAGCCGTTCGGCCAGCAGGGCATCCGTCCATTGCAGGCGAAAGACGGGATCGATGGCGGGCAGGCGTTCCAGACAGGCAATGGGACTGTCGCGGGTCAGGAGCCATTCCATGTTGCTGATCACGGTTTCGGGTACCGGAAGCACCAGCTGGGGTATTTCTTCCCGGTTCCGGCGGAAAATGGTTCCGTCATCCTGTTCCACCACATGCAGGATAACATTGTCATACGCCTTGTCGGCCGAGTGTCCGTGCTGCCACCAGTCGGATGCTTTCCGGTGAATCTCCACACTGCCCGCCCAGACGGTTCCGTTCAGTTTGATTTTCGCATTGAAGAAGTCGGGTCCGGCATCTGTATTCTCAATACCGGGATCCAGAATTTCGAGTGCATCGCCCCGGGTTGTAACCAGACCGGAAGACCGATAGAGGCGATATTTCCAAAGATAGTGAAGTAGCTGTTCCATTATATCCACAGTTAAGGAATTGTACGTAAGGCAAAGGTAAGAAAAGAAATCGGGAATTTTGGTTACCTTTGCGGAAATATTCGGGCCTATGGACTTATTAAATGATTGGATTAGCAGCATCAACGACATATTGTGGTCGTACATCCTGATCATTATGCTGCTGGGTTGTGCTTTCTGGTTTACCATCCGCAGCCGCTTTGTGCAGTTCCGGATGATTCGGGAAATGATTCGCCTGCTGGGTGACTCGCCGAAGAAGGCCGACGGGCACGAAAAACATATCTCGTCGTTCCAGGCGTTTGCCGTTTCGCTGGCCAGCCGTGTCGGGACGGGCAATCTGGCAGGCGTGGCCACGGCCATCACGGTAGGCGGTCCGGGAGCGATTTTCTGGATGTGGATCATTGCCCTGATCGGTTCGTCGAGTGCCTTTGTCGAATCTACGTTGGCCCAGCTTTACAAACGGCGGGGAAAAGACTCGTTCGTGGGCGGTCCGGCCTATTACATGGAAAAAGGACTGAAGGCCCGCTGGATGGGCATCCTTTTTGCCGTACTGATATCCATCACTTTCGGTTTTGCCTTTAACTCCGTGCAGAGCAATACGATCTGTGCGGCATGGGACAAGGCTTTCGGCATTGATCCTGTCTGGATGGGAATTATCCTGACGGCCGTGACGCTGCTGATCATCTTCGGCGGCATCCACCGCATTGCCAAGGTGAGCGGCGTGATTGTTCCGGTCATGGCGCTGGGTTATATCATCCTGGCCCTGGGTGTCGTCTTGTTCAATCTCGGGAAACTGCCGGATGTGATCCGCCTGATCGTCTCGAATGCCTTCGGTTGGGAACAGGCCTTGGGCGGCGGCATCGGCGCGACACTGATGCAGGGCATCAAACGGGGGTTGTTCAGCAACGAAGCCGGTATGGGTTCGGCGCCGAATGTGGCGGCTACGGCTCATGTCTCTCATCCGGTGAAACAGGGACTGATCCAGGCGCTGGGCGTATTTACTGATACGCTGATCATCTGTACCTGCACGGCTTTCATCATCCTGTTCAGCGGTGTCTCCACCCAGACCAGCCTCAACGGCATCCAGCTGACGCAAGAAGCCCTGACGGCCGAAGTCGGATCGGCAGGCAGTGTCTTTATCGCCCTGGCCATCCTGCTTTTTGCCTTCAGCAGCATCATCGGAAATTATTATTACGGTGAAGCGAATATCCATTTCATCACGCGGCGGAAGCCGGTCCTCGTGGCGTACAGGCTGATGGTGGCGGCCATGGTCTTGTGTGGCGCCCTGATGAGCCTCGACCTGGCCTGGAGCCTGGCCGATATCATGATGGGCCTCATGACGATCTGCAACCTGATCGCCATCTCCATCCTGAGCCGGCAGGCCTTTCTGCTGTTAGACAACTACATGGCCCAGAAACGGAAAGGCATCAAAAGTCCGCTCTACCGGAAAAAAGACATCCCGGAGCTGGAAGAAGAGGCCGAATGCTGGTAAAGATCAGTCGTACATCAGGGTGAACAGCCGGTCGGGATCGAACAGCTCGCCGGCCACCTGCCAGATGCTTTCGGCGGTGACGCCCTGAATCTGCTCGAATACTTCTTCCATCGAATCAAAACGGTTGTAATGCAGGAAGCTTTTCCCCAGGTTGAGGAAGAGGCTTTCGCGGTTATCAACCGATACGCCCAGTTGCCCTAAGGCCTGTTTCTTGGCGGCTTCCAGCTGGCGTTCGCTCAGCTTTTCCGTGCGAAACTTATCCAGCTCGCGGTGCACCAGGTGCATCGCCCGCTTCCTGTTCTTCGGGTCGGTTCCGAAATAGACGCTGAACACACCCGTATCCGTATAAGAAGCCAGATTCGACTCTACGTTATATACCAGTCCGTTGTGCTCGCGCAGCGACAGGTTGAGGCGGTTGTTCATGCCGGGTCCGCCCAGGATATTGTTCAACAGGAACAAAGAGATACGGCGGTCGTCGAACATACTGTACGCCCGGCTACCGATCATCACATGCGCCTGGTGCGTGTCTTTCGACAGCAACCGCGATTCGGGCATCGCCGGTCCCGGTTTTTCCCGGGATAACCGATGGGTCGAAGCCGGGATGTCGCTCATCAGCCCTTCCGCCCATTTCACGATCTTGCCGAAAGGAATATTCCCCATCGAGAAAAAGACCATATTGTCCGGCGTATAGAAACGGCGCATGAACGACCGGCCGCTTTCCGGACCGAAGGCCGACAGGCATTCCTCATCACCCAGGATATTATGCCCCAAGGCATGACCCTGAAACAGCAGATTCTCGAAGTCGTCGAAGATCAGCTCCGACGGACTGTCTTCATACGAACTGATCTCATCCCGGATCACATCCGTCTCTTTGGCAATCTGCACCTCCGGAAACGTAGAATGAAATACCAGATCGACCAGCAGGTCGAAGGCTCGCTGGAAATGCTCGCGCATGAAGAGCGAATAGACAAACGTCTCTTCCTTCGTTGTATAGGCATTCAGTTCGCCACCCACCGTCTCCATCCGGTTCAGGATATAGTTCGCACGATGGCGCTCGGTACCTTTAAAAATCATGTGTTCCACGAAATGCGCCAGTCCGTATTCCGAAGGCTGCTCGTCGCGGGCTCCGGCATTAACGGCAAATCCGCAATACGCCACCGGCGATTCGGATGGCAAATGCACCATCCGCAGTCCGTTGGCTAATGTATGTGTTGTATATTCCATAAATCTCGTTTTCTTTTTCCGGCGCAAAGGTAGTATAAATATTATTTGATATTTATATCACGGAGATACGCATCCTATATATCGGGAACAATAAAAAACGCAGAAATATTCATCTTGTCTTCGCCGGGAATAAGATTTTCAGAAAAATGTTTTCTATTTATACAACACCATCTTAAGATATTCACAAGCCATAAACAATACGAATCAGTTTATTTTAACCTTGCCGTCAACTTCGATAAATTGATTATTTTCAATCATCTGCTTATATACACACTGAAGCGAATTAATAATATTCTCTCCAGTACGCTTAAATCCAAACTCTCGTGCTGTCACAATAAATAAGTCATTGGGTGTTATGCCAAAACTATGTTGCACAATTGTTTTCATTGCTAAAGCCAACTCTTCATTACAGATGTATGCAATAGGCCGTAGATAATCATCATCTGGATTTGGTATACGAACTTTGACATCCTTAAAATCTTTTATTCGAATAAATCCCTCCTTATCCTCAATAATTTTCTCTTGCAAGTGATTCCGGAAAATATATCTTACATTATCGCGTACTATGGATGTTGCTTTTTGGCGACCATATGCAGGTGCTATACGTCTACATAACTCTTCAAAATGAATAGGTTGTTCCACAGAAATTATATTCCACGCAATATCATATTCTTTTCTTATGAATCCTCTTTCACCTATCCTTTCTAATGGATATGCACGCTTATATAATTCGAAGCCATACCCTGCATCCTGAGCTTTTGGAGGTTCAATTTTTTCCTCTATCGTTATAACAGGAGTACTCATATTGGCTTTATTGTTTTCTCCAACAACATCATCATTCCTATTAGACTTTGTCAACGAATCTCCTAAAGCTCTCTCGATAGCTCTTATTAGTTTCTCCTCTTCACTCTTTGGATCTTTAATCCAATCGGTTGACCATATTCGATAGATATTCCAACCCATATCTTCCAGTATGGTTTGACGTAAACGGTCTCGCTCGCGTGCGGTTCTTGCACTATGATATGTAGCTCCGTCGCATTCAATTCCAATAGCAAATTTCCCACTTTGAGTAGGATGTTTTACTGCCATATCTATACGGAAACCTGAACAACCTACTTGTGTTACGACATGATACCCTTTATTCTGTAAGAAATCATATACCGCCTCTTCAAAAAGAGAATCAAACTCTAAATAGTTATTGAATGTCAATTCTTTTTCAAGAGCAACAATACCTTGTTGTGCAAATTCGATATATGAACGAAGCATCTTTACCCCTTCCGAAGAAACCTTATCCAAATCTATATCGGTAGGCATAATTGAGCCAATCAACTTTACATTATACTTGGCTCGTGTAATAGCAACATTAAGACGGCGATAACCACCTTCACGACTTAGCGGACCAAAATTCATATACATTATACCCTTATTATCTTTTGCATAACCAATACTAAAGATAATTGTATCACGTTCATCACCCTGTACGTTTTCAAGATTCTTTATAAAAAATGGTTCTTCCTTGTCCTCAATAAAATACTTATCAAGACAAGGATCCTGCAATCGTTTCTGTCGAATAGCTGCATCAATAGCACTCTGCTGAGCTTCGCTAAAGGCTACAACTCCCAATGAACGATTTGGATACTTTCGGAAATGATCAAAAACCAAATCTGCTACTTTTCTCGCTTCAATTACATTATTCTTTTTTCCACCTCTGTCATATACACCATTTTTCACATATATATACTCAACTCCACAATCCGGCGCATTCTCCGTTGATGAAGGGAATGTGATTAGTTGAGCATTGTATATTTTGAAGTTAGAAAATGCAATAAGAGCTTCATGACGACTTCTATAGTGCCATCTTAAACTACGCTCCGGCAATATTGACACAGCTTCATCCAAAATAGATTCATATGCTCCAGCATCATTATCTTCAATAACTTCATCAGTATCTACATCAAAATCTTCATCATTAAGAGACGTTGAAAAGAAACTTGTTGGTGGCAACTGCTTAGTATCTCCAACGATTATAATTTGCTTTCCACGCATAATAGCACCAATAGCATCTTCAGTATGTACCTGAGAGGCTTCATCAAATATAACTAAATCAAAGCTATAACTTTGAGCTTCCAGAAACATACTTACAGATAATGGTGACATCATAAAACAAGGACGAAGCGATGTCACAAGATTTGGTATTGCCATAAAGAGTTTACGTAACGGCATCAATCTCTTTTGTTTATTAAGTTCTTTCTTTAATACAGCAATCTCATCTCTTGCCCCATTTATAGAATTAAAGTCAGGGATTCTACTTAACACTCTTTCTCTAACTCTTGCTTGTGCAATTTTAAACTGTCCTTTATCAAGTTCACAGAATTCATTTATAGTTTGAGACTGTATCCGTCCTCTAAAGTTTTGTACTTCAGGAAAATTAGGCAACACAGCATCCAGCCATAATCGATAAAATCGTTTTAAGTATGAATCTACAATATAATTAGAATCTACACCAAATTCTTCCACTTTATAGAGATACTCCCCAAGTCCTGCTTTATTACATTTTTCTCTATTGGAACAATAGTCAACCCATTCTTCCAACAAATATTTTTTGTCCTTACATAAAGACATTCGAACTGCTAAATCAAGGATATTATGTAGAAAGAATTCTTCGCCATTGTTAAAAAGAGAAGCAAACCATGTTATACCTTTTTGTACAGCATCTTTTTGCTTGGAGATTTTTAGATATTCATCATAACAATAAGATATAATCCTACTATTTCCACATATATCTTTTACAAAAGGTTCTGGCAAGTTATATAGAGTTATGAAATTTTTAAGTTCTACTGCATATTCAAGAGCATTTATCAATTTTTCCCAATCTGTTTCTACCCCATTGTAATAATCTTTATACAGATTATATATAGAATCCTTTTGCTGTACCAAATCTTTATTTAAGGTATTAAACGATATAAGTAAATCCAAATCAGAGATAGCAGATTCATAATTACAATATGCCTTTCGCCTATTTATTAAATCTTGATACTCTGAGATAAATGCTGTAGCTAATGAGCTGGATTCCCGAACATATATTTCTATATCATTCCACTGAACAGTCTCATCTAAATCACACTTCAGTATAGATCTTATTTGTTTAAATGCAGATTCTATATTAAAAGTTGAATAGTGAGTATTGAATTGCATAATATCAGAGATAGGCAATTCCCCTTGAACAATTAAATTTTGCAATTGGGAAGTTAGTGTGTGCAACTGATGTACAGAATTCTCGAATTTATCAAGATCACCAGACAATACATCCCATTGTGTATTTATACCAGAATAATAGTTACCATAATCCTCACTATAGTATTGTGTATTTGCTGTAATAGCTGCCTGACTGTCAGAAATACTTTTCAGTATATTCAACGTTTCAAAAGCATCATTATATGATAATTTTTCTCCTTTTGATGAATAGGAATTAAGCTGTTTAATATCTTCACGATATTTACCATTAAGAAACCTAAAATAAGATTTATATTCCCCTCTAAATCTTTGTAAAACAGGATAAAAATTCCATTCCAAAACTTCCTTATCAAAACGAGACAAAATAGAATTCATCAATTCTAACATTGAGCTATGTAAAGACTTGTGAACTTCTATATTTGACTTAATACGCACTAATTCATCACTATTAAACCATTTTTGAGTAGGATGAACATTATGAACATCTGCTAAGGCTTGAACAGATTGAAAAAATAAGATAATTTGAGCAATCGTATTAGGCGCAGGTATGCCAAGTTTAAATGCAATACTTTTAGCCTCTTCAAATAGAGAATTAATTCCATTGGTAATTGATATTAATTCTCTGTTTATCTTACTTATATTTTGAGAAATCCAGTTGTCATCACCTTTTATTCGTGTTTGCAGTTGTAACATGAGAGAACACAGATTCTCTTTGTGTTTCACTGCATCATAATCAAAAAAACTATCACTAAATTTACTCTTTAATTCATTTTTTGTTTTAACAATCTGTTCTACTTCTTCCTTATATCTGTGAGCTTTATCTATTAAAACGTCAATATTCTCACCAATAATCCACTCAATGGGGATAGATGGAGATTTTGCCGCAAAAGATAAAATGGACACAAGGTTATCAGTACCAATTAAAGACAATTCAAAGTTAATTCCTAATTTAGAACAAATTAAAGAATGTTGCTCAGCTAACTCTTTCATCAAAGGAATAGCAATAGTCACATTCGAGTCTATCTCTTGTCTTAATGCGTTAGATAAAAATTTGACAGAAGAATCATGCCAAACATTACTTGAATAATCCTCACTTCGTTTGCCTATGGTCTTAGACAATTCGTTTAGCAAATATATTCTTTCATTAAGGATATCTGTTGTGACGGTATCAACATCAGATATAGAAAAAACTACATCCGGTACATTCTCTAATTTTGCCAATTTACCATTAATCGAGTAGATAGAAACATTAAGCCCGGATGTCGGAGTATGAAGTTCTTCTTGATACTTATTTAGCAAATTTCTTTTTCTCTCTAACAGATCCAATTGAGTCAACGCCTCATCTCTAACACGAGTATGATCAATATTAATAGAGTTGGCCAAATCACGCAATATATCTTTCTTTTTAGCTTTGTGACTATGCAATGTTAAACAGAAATCTGCTAATCCAACATTGGCTAAACGATTATACACTACTTGCAACGCCGCCATCTTCTCAGACACAAATAGCACCTTTTTACCATCTGCAATCGCTTCGGAAATGATATTTGTAATAGTTTGACTTTTACCTGTTCCCGGTGGACCCTGCAAAACAAAACTTGCTCCTTTTTTGGATAATAGAACTGCATCTTGCTGACTTGAATCAGCATCTACCACTTGAAAAGTATCAATTGGACGAATCTGCTTATCATGATCGAAATTATTGAGCTCCCCTGTCACTTGAATTGGATCTTGTTCACCAGCAAGTGCGGCAATTACAATGTTTGAATTCAACTTTTCTTCATTCCTCTCCAAATCTTTGTACATATTGATCTTAAGAAATGATAAATTCGTCAAATGTGTACTTTTTTCTACATTCCAACCCTTATTCTCAACCTTATGAAACAACTTTTCAATATATTCAGAAGGGGAATCATGTGCTGAATCAAATTCAGGTATTATGATTCCAAAATCATTATTCAATTTATGAGATAATGTTGGATTTATGACGATTTCATCATCATGTAACACTAAACGATATGGAGAAAGTATTGATTCTATTAAAAGTTTTACAGGTACTAAAATTATTGGAGAAGAGAATACTTGAGATGAATCATCTCTTTCTTTCCATTTAAGCATACCAAAAGTAAGATATAGCGTGTTTATACCTTGCTCTTCTATTGAAGTATTAGCTTTATATCGTAAAGCTTTTAATGTTTTTTGAAGGTCTCCTATTGGTCTATTAGTTTCAATATCACCTTCGATAATAGTTTCATATACTTCCTCTCCTTCATCATTAACTTGCACTTTTTTTGCATAAGGGAATATGATTTCTCGCTCATTAACAACAATAAGCTCCCACAAACTATCAAATGATGGCGCTGTAATCTTTACATTATTACGTTTCCCTTCAAGAAAGTTTATCAACCTGTTTCTTTTACCAAAATCAAGTAATAGTTTCTTCCAAATTTCAATACGGTTGTGTAGTTTGTAACCCATTATACAAAACTTAAATTTTTATGCTCAATTCCTATTATCAAGATATTCCTCAAAGGAATATATATTTGAAGCGTAAAATGTCTTTATCAAAACCTAACATACATATATATTAATACCATAAGAAATATAGTATTTGAAATTTCCCATGTTTTTAAGTATACAATAGGCATAACGCTTCCTATATCAATATGAGTTAAATATAAACGCCTCATATCAAAGTACAAAAATACTAAATTTGACAAGATTCTTTATATAAAAAGAGGAATTCTAGGATCATCTACTAATACCAACAAATTCCTCATTAAAAGTTACACTAAAAATCCAACTTTTCTATCAAGTTACTTACCTCTACATAAAACATTATAAATCATCATATTTATCCGCTCTAATGCCACCGAAAAATCAATAAAACAACTGATGCAGATATCAGGATAAATTCATCCTCTACCATTGTTTTTTCTGTCATTCTTTCCAAGATATTAATTAATTCATATTGGTAAATTAATTACATCACAATGGTGAATTGATTAATTCACTAATATAAATTAATTGCACCACATTTGTAAATTAATTAATATGAAATAGATTTTACAGGAATTACCCGTCATAAAAACAGTAATTTACGGCTACTTTTCAATAATTTAGAATTCGATATCCGAGGATGATTCGCAGACATGAAATTCATACTCCCAAAAATTCATCCCGTCCTATCGTTTAATTTTTAACAGCAAAGAACAGAAACTGTGAATTTATTGTTACTTTTGTCACTTGAAACGAAAGAAGAAAGACCAATGTGTTTTTGATAAAAAAACAAAAAAGCCTTCCCGCCGTTGGGGGCATGAAGGACTTTTTTGCGTCTTATAGATAGTTATGTAAACAATATAATTAATAAAGATTCATGCCATGAAATTAGTTTCATCCATGCTCGTTCTGCTAGCCGGATTGTTTAGTGCTTGTTCTCCCCGGCAGCAAGCTGATTATTTTACGCCCGTTGCCGAAAGTCAATTGCGGGCGCCTGCTTATCCGCTCGTTTCCATCGATCCTTATACCAGCGGCTGGTCGTTCACAGATCAGCTGAATGCGGATCAAACCCGCCACTGGACGGGAAAACCGTTTCCGCTGCTGGGTGTTCTGCGGGTAGATGGTACGTGCTATCGTTTTATGGGAAAAGAGAATATCCCGCTACGCACCGTGTTGCCTACTGCCCAGGTGGAGAAGTGGGAGGCTACTTATACGGAAAAGAAACCGGCCGGAAACTGGTTTGAGAATACCTTCAACGATGCTTCCTGGAAGAAAGGGAAGGCTGCCTTCGGAACGCCTGAAATGCCTCATCTGGCTACTACCTGGCAATCGGAAGATGTCTGGGTACGCCGTACCTTCGAACTGGACGAGGATCTGTCGGGCCAGCCGGTTTTCCTGAATTATTCGCACGATGATGTCTTTGAGCTTTATATCAACGGCAAGCAGGTCGTTTCGACCGGATATGTCTGGAAGAATGATGTCGTGCTGGAGCTGCCCGACGATGTCCGGGCTTCCCTCAAGCAGGGAAAGAATGTCATCGCCGCACACTGCCATAACACAACGGGCGGCGCTTACGTGGATTTCGGTCTTTCTGTCAAGATGCCGGATGCTTCCTTCTTCGAGACGGCTGCCGAACAGACAGACGTCACCTATACACCGACACAGACGTATTATACGTTTGCCTGCGGACCGGTGAACCTGAATCTGGTCTTTACGGCTCCGCTGCTGATGGACGATCTCGACCTGATGAGCCGTCCGGTCAATTATGTCTCCTATCAGGTACAATCGACCGACGGAAAAGCGCACGATGTGCAGCTGTATCTGGAAGCCACTTCGGCGTGGGCTACCAATGTGCCCGGACAAGCGGTCAAATCGTCGGTGATCCTGAAGCCCGAAGGACTGATGTATGCCACTACCGGAACGACCGAACAGCCTGTCTTGCAGACCAAGGGCGATGATGTACGGATCGACTGGGGACACTTCTTCCTGGCTGCTGCCCAGAAAGAATCGGTAACGATCGGTGCCAGCGACTTCCTGCATCCGAAGAAAGAATTTGCCACGACCGGCAACATTACCCGGGGCGGAAATATCGACGATCCGAACCAGGAACATTCACTGGCTCTGGTAGACAATCTGGGAAGCGTGAAAGACGCGACTGCGGGTTATGCCATGATTGCCTATGATGACGACTATGCCATTCAGTATTTCAACGACAACCGGATGGCTTACTGGAAACATAACGGCCAGGTGAGCATCGACCAGGCTTTGCTGCAGGCCGTACAGGAATATGAATCCATCATGCAACGTTGCCGCGAATTCGACGAGCAACTGATAGAGGATACAAAAAATGCCGGCGGTCAGCAATACGCCGAATTATGTGCCCTGGTTTACCGGCAGATCATTGCCGCCCACAAGCTGGTAGAAGACAAGAACGGCAATCTGCTGTTCTTCTCGAAAGAGAACTTCAGCAACGGTTCGATCGGTACGGTAGATATTACCTATCCTTCTGCTCCACTCTTCCTGGTTTATAACCCGGAATTGCTGAAGGGAATGATGAACTTCATCTTCGAATACAGTGAGAGCGGCCGGTGGCAGAAACCGTTTGCGGCACACGATGTCGGTACTTATCCGCAGGCAAACGGACAGACGTATGGAGGCGACATGCCGGTTGAGGAAAGCGGTAACATGCTGATCCTGACAACAGCCATCGCCCTGCGGGAAGGAAATGCCGACTATGCCAAAAAACACTGGGAAGTACTGACAACCTGGACCAATTACTTGGTAGAAGCCGGACTCGACCCGGAAAACCAGTTGTGTACAGACGACTTTGCCGGTCATTTTGCCCACAATGCCAACCTCTCGATCAAGGCGATCCTGGGTATTGCCGGCTATGGCAAACTGGCTGAAATGCTGGGCGACCAGGAAACGGCTGACAAGTATTTGCAGACAGCCAAGGAAATGGCAGGTAAATGGAAGGAAATGGCGATGGACGGCGATCATTACAAACTGACATTCGACAAGCCGGGAACCTGGAGCCAGAAGTATAACCTGATCTGGGACAAACTGCTGGGATTAAACATCTTCGACAAAGACATCGCTACGACGGAAATGGCCTATTACAAGACAGTACAGAACACCTATGGCTTACCTCTGGACAGCCGTAAGACCTATACCAAATCCGACTGGATCATGTGGACTGCCTGTCTGACGGATCAGATGGATGATTTCCAGGCCCTTGTGGCTCCGGTATATAAATACGCGAACGAAACACCGACACGTATTCCGTTGAGCGACTGGCACGAAACGACAGATGCCACTTCGGTAGGATTCCGGGCCCGTTCGGTAGTGGGTGGTTATTTCATGAAGGTATTGGAACAACTCATGTATCCGAATGCCTCGAATGCCCAATCTGCCGCTCAGGCAACCAAGTGATAACGAACAATCATTGTTATATTTAAATTTATATGTATGAAAAAGACCTTGTTTGTATGTTGTGCCTTCGCATGGGCACTCTGTGCGCAGGCACAGTGGAAACCGGCTGGAGATAAGATCAAGACGCAGTGGGCTGAACAAGTCAACCCTGAATCTGTATTGCCGGAATACCCGCGTCCGCAGTTGGAACGTGCCGACTGGCTGAACCTGAACGGAGAATGGGAATATGCCATTCAGCCTGCCGGACAAGCTGAACCTGCCCAGTTCCAGGGAAATATCCTGGTTCCTTTCGCTGTCGAATCTTCTTTATCGGGTGTTCAGAAGGAAGTAGGCGACAAGAATGAGCTGTGGTATAAACGGACATTTACGGTTCCATCGAAGTGGAAAGGAAAAGATATCGTCCTCAACTTCGGAGCCGTGGACTGGAAAGCTGAAGTATTCATCAACGATGTACTGATCGGTTCGCACAAAGGCGGTTACACACCGTTCTCATTCAATATCACCCCGTATCTGCAAGGTTCGGGAGCCCAGAAACTGGTGGTTCGTGTATGGGACCCGAGCGACAAGGGCTATCAGCCGAGAGGAAAACAGACGTCTAATCCGGAAGGTATCTGGTACACGCCGGTAACAGGTATCTGGCAGACCGTCTGGCTGGAACCGGTAGCCGAGAATCATATCACCAGCATCAAAGCCATTCCGAATGTGGATGCGAAAGTAATGAATGTAACGGTAGGAACATCGGCTTGTGCTTCTTCGATTGTGGAAGTGAAGTTATTGGATAAAGGTCAGGTGGTAGCGACAGGCAAGGGAATCCAGGGACAGGAAATCCGTCTGGGTGTCAATAATCCGACCTTGTGGTGCCCGTCGAATCCGTATCTGTACGACATGCAAGTGAGTCTGTTACAGAAAGGGAAAGTCGTTGACCAGGTGAAATCATATACTGCCTTCCGTAAGATCTCGGTTGGAAAAGACAAATCCGGTATCAAACGTATGTATCTGAACGACAAACCGCTCTTCCAGTATGGTCCGTTGGATCAGGGCTGGTGGCCGGACGGTTTATATACCGCTCCAACCGATGAAGCCTTGTTGTTTGACATCCAAAAGACCAAAGACTGGGGCTTCAACATGATCCGTAAGCATGTGAAGGTAGAACCGGCTCGCTGGTATTATCATTGCGACAAGGAAGGTATTCTGGTATGGCAGGATATGCCGAGCGGCGACATGGGCAACAGCTGGGCACCTCATACTTACAACGGAGGAACAGACAAACAGCGTACACCGGAATCGGTAGCCAACTACTACCAGGAATGGAAGGAAATCATGGATCTGTGCATGTCGAACCCGTCGGTTGTTGTCTGGGTTCCGTTCAACGAAGCCTGGGGACAGTTTGATACCGAAAAGGTTGTAGCCTGGACAGAAGCATACGATCCGTCTCGTCTGGTCAATCCGGCCAGTGGTGGTAACCATCGTCCTTGCGGTGATATCCTGGACTTGCATAACTATCCGGGCCCGGATATGTTCTTGTCTGATCCGCAGCGTGTCAATGTCTTGGGTGAATACGGAGGAATCGGTCTTCCGTTGGAAAACCACCTGTGGTGGAACAAGCGGAACTGGGGTTATGTCCAGTTTAAAGACAGCGAAGCCGTAACAGCCGAATACGTGAAGTATGCCAACCAGCTGAAAGACTTCGTGAAACGCGGATTCTCGGCTGCGGTTTATACCCAGACCACCGATGTGGAAGGCGAAGTGAACGGTCTGATGACTTACGACCGTAAGGTAATCAAGATTAATGAAGCGAAAGTAAAAGCCGCTAACCAGGCTGTTATCCAGTCGCTATCTGAATAAAAAGCCTATGACAGCAATTGTACCAAAGAAGCGCATCAACTCGATTGATGCGCTTCGTGGTTTTGCCTTGATCGGAATGCAGCGTGTTCCTCTCGTCAGAAAATAAATGTTTAACCAAATATTCAAGTGTATGAAACGAATTACAACCCTATCGTTTTTCATGTTATTCTGCTGGATAACGGCCTTCGCAATACCGAGAGCCGAATATCCGCGTCCGCAGTTCGAACGTAACGCGTGGATCAACCTCAACGGAGAATGGACCTATTCATTCGACTTCGGCGGTTCCGGTCTGGAACGGGAATGGTTCAAGTCCACCGGATTCGATCAGAAGATCATCGTTCCTTTCTGCCCGGAAAGTAAACTGTCGGGAGTTGAATACAAAGACTTTATCAATCACATGTGGTATCACCGGACGATCTCCATTCCACAAGACTGGGCCAACAAACAGGTACTGTTGAACTTTGGTGCAGTTTATTATAAGTCGGAGATCTACATCGACGGTGTTTTTGCTGCCCGTCACTTTGGTGGAACTTCTTCCTTCCAGGTAGATATTACGCCGTATGTCAAGGCCGGTCAGACACACAACCTGGTGGTGTATGTGGAAAGTGATGTTCGCAGTACCCATCAGCCCAGCGGAAAGCAGAACCTGCAGTTTGCTTCGTATGGCTGTAACTATACCCGTACTACCGGTATTTGGCAAACCGTCTGGATGGAAGCTGTTCATCCCGAAGGATTACAGTCTGTCCAGATGATTCCGGACATCGACCAGCAGCAGTTGATCATCCGTCCGCGTTTCTACAAGGAACTGGGTGGTAAGTTGGAAGTTACCCTGAAAGATAACGGGAAAGTCGTATCCAAGGAAACAGTTGCTGCCAACTCTTTATCAACCGTTATCCTGCCTGTCAAGAAGATGAAGACCTGGAGTCCGGAGAATCCGTTCCTCTATGACGTGGAATTACGGGTGATCGACAAGGCCGGAAATGTAGTAGATGAAGTCAAATCGTATGCCGGTATGCGGAAAGTCCATATCGAAGGCAAGAAAATCTACCTGAACAACCAGCCGTACTATCAGCGTCTGGTACTCGATCAGGGATTCTATCCCGACGGTATCTGGACAGCTCCGAGCGACGAAGCCCTGAAGAAAGATATCCAGCTTTCGATGGAAGCCGGTTTCAACGGTGCCCGCCTGCATCAGAAAGTATTCGAAGAACGTTTCTATTACTGGGCAGACAAACTAGGTTACCTGACTTGGGGTGAAGCCTCCAGCTGGGGTATGGATTGCAATGACATCGAAACAGCCCGTAACTTCATCACCGAATGGACCGAAATCGTGGAACGCGACCGAAATCATCCGTCAATCTTGATCTGGACACCAACCAATGAAGAGTTCTGGCCCGACCGCGTTCAGTATCCTCGTCTGATGCAAGACCTGTACAAACTGACGAAAGCCATCGATCCGACACGTCCTTTCCACGGAACCAGTGGTGGTTCTCACATCGCTACCGATATCTGGACCGTACATAACTACGAACAGGATCCGGCCAAACTGAAGGATCTGTTGTACAACGACGGTAAGCTGATGGAAGCTCCCAAATGGGAAATCCAGCTAATGCCGAAGAACATCGGTTTCAACGGATTGAAATATACCGATCAATATACATTCCCGCAGTATAAGCACGACATGCCTTACCTGATTGATGAATTCGGAGGTATCAAGTGGAACCCGTCACAACAGATGGAAAGTGCCCAGAATACTTCATGGGGTTATGGCGAACCGCCTCATTCCCTGGAAGAATTCTATGCGCGTCTGGAAGGTCTGGTAAACACCGTCCTGTCGTTGTCAGATCATGTATGGGGTTATTGCTACACCCAGCTGACAGACGTAGAACAGGAACAGAACGGTATCTATTACTACGACCGCAGTCCGAAGTTCGACATGAAACGGATTCACGCCATCTTCAGTAAGAATCCGGAGACAAAATAAAAACAAATTCCGGTATCCCAGCCCGTTCTTACCAATGGTGTTGGGGATACCGGGGTTTTCTTTTGTGGGGAAAGTATGGAGTGTATTACTCTCATATTTTTGAACAGATATAAGTATCAAAATCTACTTGAGGAACTCTACTCCCCATACTATTTACTGTTGTTATGAATTCATTGGCTTGATCTTTCGTTATAACTTTTCTTTGTATACCATAAAATAGAAAGTCAATGGTTGTCAAATAGACGATTTCATGTTTTTCACAATAGGCAACAATATCTCTCAAATTACTACTACCAATAACATCATGGTTATATCTACAAAAAACCATACAGGCACTTTCACCCCGACCAAGTCCCATCACATCAGTCAGTCGGGCAAATTCTCTTTTTTGTTCAATTGTATCCCCAAAAGTAACCTCCCGAATATTTTGGAGAAATTTTATCTGATTATTCAGTTGATTTAAAATAGGCTGTTTCACTTCTTTATACACAATATCCAATACGATGTATTCGTATTCAGGGAAAATACGGGGAAGAAGGGACAATAATCCTCCTTTGGCAAAGTGAATAATTACGTCTGCATCTAGCACAATTTTAGTCTTTATAACCGCCACAGCCTATCATGTTTAGAAGTTCAACATAATGCCCCTCTGAGATCTTATTCTCTTCAAACAACCGACGGGCCTTCTCGCCAAAATCACCTATGACCATATTCTCATTTCCTTTTTCATAAAGCGATGTATCATAGCCATAAGCGCGCGCTGACTCCTTAATAGCAATACTATTAAGTGCCTCGTATTTCTTTTTATCAATGATCCCTATATCTTTTAATCGGATCAGAAGGGAATTCCTGGATACCCCGAAGAATTGTTCCAACCTTAAAATAGTAGCCAAGCTTGGGTTGTGACCAAGCATTTCCTCTTCTGGAATTTCCCGAAGCAAACCTTCACGTGGTATCAACAAAGCTGCAGCAAAAAGATTCGCATTCTTTTCTATTACAGTTGCCATTCCATTACAAATATGAGGTTTTGGATCATCGTCATAAAACAAATGAAATATCTCGTGAGCAATGGTAAAATGCTGCCTACCCCGCGTAGTATTACTATTGACCATAATAAAACGAGCATTTCCTGTTCGTATGCTGATCCCATAACTCTCATTGGATAATGGACGATACATGGTCAAAATATTATATTTACGCAGTAATGTCTTTACATTGATTGGCTCAGAAAAACTGATACCCGTTTCCGTTCTAAATCTTTGAGCAAGCAGTTCTGCATCTTGTATCGTCATTTTTTTCATTTGGCCAGAAGTTTATCCATCTTTAGGTAATTCTTAACTACATTCTTAAAAATTGCAATCTGTTTCAAGTCTTCGTCTGACAGATTATCTACCCGAAAAGCTGTGGCAAGTGTCGAATTCAATACATCTTCACTTTCTTCATACAAAGTAAAAAGATCACAACCATATAAATTGGCCAGACTTTCCATGATATTCAATGGTATCTCACGATCACCCAGCTCATAATTTGAATAAGCTGAACGTCCTATACCAAGATAATTGGCTAACCGTTCTTGCGTAAAACCATTGGCCTCTCTTAATGACTTTAAATTTCTAGCTACAATTTCTTTCTCATTCATAACAACTTATTCCTATAGATGTTTTGTTTTTCCCATTATAAAAGAATCTTATTTCTGTGGCAAATTTAAGCATTTAAAATCTATTCAAAAAGAAATTGCCACAGTTTTACAAATCAAATAAATACTCCCCTTCCCTAAATTCCCCTCCTCCCCAATAGGGGTTTTCGGCTTCTTTGTGTCTTTAAGGATAGAAATGCAACTTGAAATGGATTTGATGGCTGGGATCTCCTGTCGTGTTGCCGGGGAAAAGCCAGGCGGGATATTTTGCCCATCCAAAAAGATTGTGTTCCTTTGTATTCGGATAAATGCTTTATAGACATGACGACAGACAATTGCATGAAACAGGTTCATATCATCACGCCGGTGAAAGATTCGATCGATCTGACACTTGAGACGGCCCGGGCTGTACTGACCTCTCGCTGGCATGTGCCGGTAACCTATACGATATACAACGATTTCAGTACCGACGAGAATACCCGGCGCTTGGAGGAAGCTTCGCAGGAACTGGGCTTTGAACTGGTCAATTTACGGGACATCACGTCACATCCGTCGCCCAACTACCTGTTGGTGCTGCAAATGGCACAGAAACGGGCAATTGAGGCCGAAGCGGGTCTGCTGATTGTCGAATCGGACGTGATCGTACGCGAAAATACCCTGCAAGGTTTGTTTGACGGGGCACTGGCTCATCCCGACTGTGGCATTGCGGCATCGGTGACCGTAGATGAACAGGGTACCGTTAATTATCCGTACCTCTATGCGTCGGATTATCCGAAAGAGGCTTGTGAGGTGAAGAAACATTGCAGTTTCTGCTGCTCGCTGCTGACTCTCCGCCTGCTAAAGGCATTTGATTTCCAGACACTCGATCCGAGTAAGAACTGGTTTGATGTGACTATCTCACACGAATCACTCGAGCGGGATTGCCGTAATTATCTGTTTATGAATCTTCCCGTATGGCATCGTCCGCATGGAAGCCGTCCGTGGAAACAGTTGAAATATACCAACCCGTTGAAATATTACTGGTTGAAATTCACCAAAGGACTGGATAAAATTTGAGCATGGTCATGATGAATTGTATAATCAGCCGTTTGTTTACGCCGATAACGTATCAGGTGAATCCGGATTGCCAGGAACTGACGGAGTTTGTCCGTTCCGTTCCAGATCGTTTTCACCGGCAGGAAGGTGTTGTCATTTACCGGGGACGAAATGAATTGCGTAAGATGACGTATCAGGGACAGGATTTTGTCGTGAAGTCTTTCCGGCGTCCGAACTGTATCAACCGCTGGGTGTATGGGACGCTCCGTCCGTCGAAGGCCCGCCGTTCGTTCGAACATGCCAATCTGTTGACGGCTGCGGGTATCGGTACTCCGCGTCCGATTGGTTATATCGAGCTGCGCCGTCATTGGGAGTTCGACGAGAGTTATTATATCACGGCCATGTCGTCATGCCCTTATACCTACGAAGAGCTGTTCCGACGTCCGTTTGCCAACGAAGATGATATTATCCGTGCGGTTGCCCTGACGACAGCCCGGATGCACGACCAGGGCTATGCCCACAAAGATTACGGACGGGGAAATATCCTGTTCAATCCGAAACCGGATGGCGTACAGATCGAGATCGTTGACCTGAACCGGATGGATATCGGACCGATCGACCTGAAGAAGGGATGTAAGAACCTGGAGCGTTTACCGGCTACTCCGCACATGCACCGGATCCTGGCGGAAACGTATGCCAAAGCCCGCGGACTGGATGAAGAAGCGTGTTATAAATGGATGGTTGCCTACCGGGGTACGCAACCGGGAAAAATCGACAATCTCTATTAACCAGAAGCACAATGAAAATCATAGCTGTAGTTGTTACCTATAACCGACTGGAACTGCTCAAACGCAATATGGATTGCCTGCGGCAGAACAAACCCCTGTCGGCCATCATCGTTGTCAATAACGGAAGTACCGACGGTACCCGGGAATGGCTGGACAAGCAAGACGACCTGACGGTGATCCATCAATCGAATGTAGGGGGTTCGGGTGGTTTTTATACGGGCATCGAAGCGGCTTATGCCCAAAATGCCGACTGGATCTGGTGTATGGACGACGATGTCTTTCCTCGGGCCGACTGCCTGGAAAACTTACTGCCCTACACCGGCGATAAAACGGTGGGAATCCTGGCTCCCAGACGATTATTGGAAGGTAACGTCTTTACCAACGATTTCTGTTCGTATAACCTGACGCAGCCGTTCCGTTCCATGTATCAAGACAAACTGGCCAAACGGGAGGTAACAGCTCCTGTCGAGATTGTCGGTACCGCCTTCGAAGGGCTCTTCGTCCGGAGAGAAGTAGTTGCAGCCATTGGCCTTCCCAACAAAGAGTTGTTCATTTTCTGTGATGATACCGATTATTGCCTGCGTACCGTACTGGCAGGTTATAAGATCCTGTATATTCCCCAGGCACTGATGGACAAACATAAGTTCTTTTCGGCAGACAACTGGAAAGAGCGTAACCGCAAAAAGAAATGGAAACGGTTTTACCAGGTGCGTAACTCAACGTACCTGAATCATCATTACGGAAAGAACTGGGCGGTAAGGTACCTGCGTGGCTGGCATGGAGTTCTGGGGTATATGGCTGTCGTGATCGGGACGTGTGCCTTCACGGATGTGTACCAATGGAGCGATCTGGCCAAATTCTGGCGGATGTATCGCGATGGTATACGGGAACGGCTGGGTATCATGAAATAAAAGTAGCAGATGTATGGAAAAGAATCCTTTAGTCAGTGTAATCGTTCCCAATTATAACTATGCCCGTTACCTGGATGCCCGTATCGACTCCATCCTACGGCAGACGTGGACGGATTTTGAATTGATCTTGTTGGACGATGCTTCGACCGATACAAGCCGGGAGATACTGGAAAAATACCGGAACCACCCCCGGGTATCCCAGATAGAGTTCAATACCAGGAATACGGGCAGTCCTTTTCAGCAATGGATGAAGGGGATCTTATTAGCCCGGGGAAAATATATCTGGATAGCCGAAGCAGATGATCTGGCTGATCCGGATTTTCTGGAGACGACCGTTGCCTTGTGTGAAGCGCATGAACGGACTGCGGTCTGTGTGGTGGGATCACGGTTGATCGACGGAGCAGGAAGGGTATCCAACAAGGATATCAACCATTGGGGCCGACGGAAAGGAAAACAGCCGGGTTGTTTTGACGGAAAGTCATACGCGCTTCATAACCTGTATTGGAAGAATTACCTGATCAACGCCAGCGGTATCCTGTTCAGACGGGAATATGCCGCACGTCTGGCTCATTCTGCCTTCCTGCAAATGCGGTATTGCGGCGACTGGCTTTTCTGGTTCCAGATGGCTTTGCAGGGCGAGGTAATCGAAGTGTACCGTACTCTGAATTATTTCCGCCAGCATGGAGCGAAAGTGACAGTCCAGTCGCTGCAGCGTGGTCAGGGTATCGCCGAAGACATCCAAGTGGTCCGGTACATGGAAGAGCACTTGCCGGACCTGGCGCCTTATAAGAAACGTCTCCGCCGGGGATTATTGTACCGGAAAATCAAACGGACCCCGACCGACGAATCCCAGCGGCAGGTTTTATACCAGCAGTTGTCGGCAGAGCTGCAAGCGACGGATGCAGACTACCGCCTGGAACGGTGGAACCAATACCTGCGCTGGCTGTGGCCGTGGCTGACAACCCGTCAGCGGGATCGGTTGTGAACCGGCAGATACAAAATGGATGAGATTGTAAAATGACTTCTTTGATGTGACTGGAAAAAGGTCTAACTTTGTAGACAATGGCAGATACAGTGAACTATTTTAAGCCCATAAAAGATGAGTGATAGTATTTTATATAAGGTTCGTAGTGGAAAACCCATCAAATTCTGGTATTTTATCCGAAAATATATGGGGTTGGTCATTCCGGATTCCTGGTATAGAATCCGGCTGGAACAGCGCTTGTGCCGGGTTTCCAGCCGTCCGGATTATCCTTATATCCAGGAACGGGTCAACTATTACATCCAGCTGGACAGGACCAGACCGATCCCGTCGGAGAACAGGCTGGCTCATCACCAAAGCTGGCTGCATTATACGGGACCTATCGGCCAATACCGGAGTAACATGTTCCACAAGGCTTATTATTTCGACCAGCACGACATTACCCGCTGGTTTCCGCCTTCGCTCCGCTGGAACTATTGTCCGGGGGATGTCTATTTCACTCCCGACGATCCTGCCATTGTGAAAAGCCGGCTGATCTCATCCCAAAACCAGAATTCAGTCTTGCTGAAGCTGGATAAGCTCCGTCATTTCATGTATGTGAAAGACACCAAGTCATTCACCGAGAAGCAAGACCGGGCGATCTTCCGGGGGAAAATCCGTCAGAGCCGTTTGCGGACCAAATTCCTGGAGAAGTTTTTCGGACATCCCATGTTCGACTGTGGTGTCGTGGGGAAGAATGAGGGTTGCCCGGACGAATGGATGGTGCCGAAACGGACCATCCACCAGCACCTGGATTATAAGTTCATCATGGCGCTCGAAGGGAACGATGTGGCTTCCAACCTGAAATGGGTCATGTCGTCCAATTCCATCGCCGTCATGCCGCGTCCTACCTGCGAGACGTGGTTCATGGAGGGGAAGTTACGCCCCGACTATCATTATATCGAAGTCAAGGAAGATTTCTCTGATCTGGAGGAGAAACTGAATTATTATATCGCTCATCCGGAAGAGGCGCAGCAGATCATCACTCATGCCCACGAGTTTGTTGCCCAGTTCCGTAATCCGGAGCGCGAGGAACTGATCTCCCTGCTAGTCCTGAAACGTTATTTTGAACTGACCGGACAATGGGGACCTTCCACGCATCCGTAACTTTTAGAAACAGAATTTATATGATACATATCGCTTGTAACATCGATCATCAGTTCATCCAGCATTGTGCTGTCACCCTGGTTTCTCTGTTTATCAACAACCCGGGACAAGTTTTCTGCGTGCATATCGTGGCCGGTTCATTGCCTCAGGAGGATCAGGACCTGCTGACGAAGTTAGCCGCCTCATACGGGCACACTGTCCGTTTTTATTTCCCTCCGGCCGACCTGTTGAAGAATTATTCCATCAAGAAATTCGGTCAGCGGATTTCCATGGCGACCTACTATCGCTGTATGTTCCCGTCGATCTTGCCGGAGACGGTAGACAAGGTGCTGTATCTGGACTGTGACATCGTGATCCGCGGTGACATCTCGGCTTTCTGGAACACAGACCTGGAAGGATACGGCGTGGCCTGCATCGAAGATATCGGAAGCCAGGAGAAAGAGCGGTATGAATTACTGCACTATGACCCGGCTGATTCTTATTTCAACGCCGGTGTCCTGCTGATCAACCTGCGTTACTGGCGGGAAACCCATGTGGACCGTCAATGCGAGACTTATTTCCTGACGTATCCGGAACGGATCCGCTTCAACGACCAGGATTTGCTGAATGTGGTCTTGCATGCGCATAAAAAGTTCGTTCCCCTCACCTGGAACATGCAAGACGGCTTCTACCGGACAGGTATCCGGGAGCGGGTCAACGACTGGAAAGCGTTCCGGGAGGAATTGCTCAACCCCGTCATCTTGCATTATACGAATAAAAAACCATGGAATTACGACAGCATGCATCCGCTCCGAGCAGAATATTTCGTATATTTGGATAAAACTCCATGGAAAGGATGGTGGCCGTCGCATTCGGTCAAAACCCGGATCAAACGGTTCTTCAAGCTGTTACCCTATGCCTTGAAGTGGCGTAAACCCAAATATATCAACTTGGATAAAGCGGTAGGATGATGAAGAAGGAATATGATTATCTGGTGGTAGGCGCCGGCTTGTTCGGAGCTGTTTTTGCACACGAAGCGGCATTGGCCGGTAAACGTTGCCTGGTGATCGACAAACGGAATCACGCAGGGGGGAATATCTATTGCCAGGAGACGGAAGGAATCCAGGTACATGCCTATGGAGCCCATATTTTTCATACCGACCAGGCCGAAATATGGGAATATGCCAACCGGTTTGTCCGCTTCAACCGCTTCACCAACGCACCGCTGGCCCGTTATCGGGACGAATTGTATAATTTGCCTTTCAACATGAATACTTTCCACCAGCTGTGGGGTGTCAAGACCCCGGCCGAGGCAAGGGCCCGGTTGGCCGTGGAATGCGAGAAATATGCCTATATCGAGACCCCTGCCAACCTGGAGGAACAGGCGCTGAAACTGGGGGGAAAGGATATCTACGAACGGCTCATCAAGGGATATACCGAAAAGCAATGGGGAAGATCGGCCCGCGAACTGCCGGCATTCATCATCCGCCGGTTGCCTTTCCGCTTCACGTTCGACAACAACTATTTCAACGATGCCTACCAGGGGATTCCCGTCGGAGGATACAACAAACTGATAGCGGCTTTGCTGGAAGGTATCGAAGTGCGTCTCTCGTGCAACTACCTGGAGGATCGCCCGTACTGGGATTCCCTGGCTGACAGGATCCTGTTTACGGGATGTATCGATGCCTTTTTCGACTATCGGTACGGACATCTGGAATACCGGAGTCTCCGCTTCGAGTCGGCTTTGCTGGAGATACCCGACTTTCAGGGAAACGCGGTTGTCAATTACACCGAACGCGACATTCCTTTTACGCGGATCATCGAACACAAGCACTTTGAGTTCGGACAACAGCCCTGTACCGTCATCACCCACGAATATCCCGAAGCATTCCAGCCCGGAAAAGAGCCTTACTATCCGGTGAATGACGAGAAGAATACCCGTCTGTTCCAATCCTACCAGCAACTGGCTGCCGCCCATCCGCAGGTCTTGTTCGGAGGCAGGCTGGCACAATATACCTATGCCGATATGGATGATACCATAGCCGCAGCCCTCCAGCTGTGGAAGAAAGAATATCAACGAATTTTAGAACACTGATAAACATGGAAAACGAATTGCCTAAAATAGATTTGCCGGAAGATGTACTGGTCGATGTGCTGACAGACTCGGTCATCTTGAACCTGTATGCGCATTTTCCCTGCCGGATCAAGGCGGAAATACTGGTACTCTGCAAGAAAGGGGATATCGATGCCTCGATTAACCTGGTGGATTATCATGTCTCCGACAATTCATTCCTCGTGGTACTGCCCGGAAGTATCTTCCAGGTCAACCAGATCCGGGGGGATGTAGAGATCTACTTTGCCGGTTTCTCTTCCGATTTTCTGCGTACGATCAATCCGGTCAAGTCGCTGCTCGACATTACCTATTCCATCAAGCACAACCCGGTTGTGCCGCTCAAGGAGGAGATGGTGGAACTGATCGAAGATTATTTCAAGCTGGGCAAGCGGACCAAAGAGCGTTTCGAGCTGAGTAACCGGGAGCTTTCCCGTCATTTGTATTACTGCCTCATCTATGCCATCAGCTCGCTGTACAGCAACCGCAAGATGGATACGGGCAACCTCTCGCCTGCCGAACGGATCAGCCAGGATTTCGGACAGCTGGTACTCGACAATTATACCAAAGAGAAGAATGTGGCTTTCTATGCCAGTAAACTGGGGATTACGGCGGCTTATCTGAGTACGATCGTCAAACAGACTACGGGCCGCACCTGCATGGAGATTATTTCGAACATGGTGATCATGGATGCCAAAGCCCAATTGAAATCAACGAACCTGCCGATCTATCAGATTGCCGATTCGTTGAATTTCAATAATGTCTCTTTCTTTGGCAAGTATTTCAAGCGGTACGTGGGCGTCAGTCCGCAGGAATACCGCAACAGCAAGTCGGACGACTGACGGAGCTTATTCCGCCAGCCACTCGTTGATCTGCCGCATGATCTTTTCTTTCATGTCATCCGGCATATTGCTGATGCGTGCCCGGTGACTGCCCCGAGGCTGGATATATACCTGTTCGTTCTTCTTTCCTTGGAAGAAGGGAACGCGGGTTGCACTCCACGGGTCAATCTCTCCGTAAATGAAGATCATCTTCGGATCATTATCTTTCAGGAAGTTATAGACCTTCTGGTACAGTTCCGGACGGAATTCCACCTTGTCTTTCAGTTCATCGGGCAGCATGATGCGGTTCAGGTAGCCCTGGCTGCTTTTGATAGAAAGATATTTCTCAAAAGGCTTTGTGTCGTAGCCATAGTATCCCAGTTCGCGGGCTGCCTGTACGTTGAAGGGCTCGGTATCCTGTCCGATCGAGAAATACGAGGGATCACTGATTTCCATCCAGTGTCTGAACAAGGTTTCCTTGTCTGAATCCAAGGCCGGAATGGTATTGACAGATGTTCCCCACTGCCAGAGGGCAAACGGGTATTCCAGTACGCTGTAATCGTATATTTCTTCAGTAGGCACACGGAACTGATAACCTTTTTCCTTCACGTAAGCTTCAAAGAGGGGCATCAGCTCATCTCTGTTTTTCAGGATTTCCAGCTGGAAGTCACGGATTTTCTTCCGTTCAGCCTTGGTGCCGACTTTCTCCAGGAAGATTTCATGGCGTCCGTCTTCTACCCCGCGGTTCAACGGAGCGACATAAGGAACAGAGAAGTCCACGTCATCGGGGAAATAGGCCCGATACAGGGTTGTGGTCTGCCCGCCCTTACTGATACCCGTACTGATCCATTTTCTTGTATAGATCTGTTTGAACAGTTCGGTGATCCGGTGCAGATCATAGGCCGAATTTTCGGCTGTCAGATAGTCCCAGTTCAGAGGATCGGGCTTGGACTCGAGGAAGTAACGGTATTCAACGAAGATAACGTTGGCATTCAACAGTTTGGACAGCTCTTCCTGATAGGTTTCACGCAGGGCATAGGCACCGCCGTATCCTTCGGTTACCAGTACCGTAGGACGGTCAAACCCTATATGGCACAACACGACCCGCTGCTTGAATGTCCCGGCCTGCTTGCCAAGGGGATCGACTTCCTGTGTCACCCGCACCAGGTATTTTTCGGGATACAACTCGGTCTTCAGCGTTTCGATAGCACTCACGCCCGACAAGGTTTGCAGCTTTTCCTTCAGTTCGCCGGGTGCTGCCATGGCGAGCAACACACAGAAGAACGAAAGAAACAGTAAATTCATCTTTCTCTTCATGGTTATTCTATGTTTAAATGTTTGATGGTTCGTATCAAGCCCTCGTATTTCGCCCGTTTGACGGCCGACTTGGCAAAGATACGATTATAATCGTCTTTGGTGAACATTTTCAAGTCTTCTTTTTGGAGCTGTAAAAGGGCTTCCGAAGGCTGGAAATCGGGTTCGGTAGCGGGGATGGCAAAACGGTTCCAGGGACAGACCTGCTGACAAGTATCACAGCCGTACAGCCGGTTTCCCAACAGCCGGGCTTCCCGCGGAGGAATCTCTCCCCGGTTTTCAATGGTGAGGTACGACAGGCAATGGTTGGCATTCAGGGTATGGGCTTTTTCCAACGCGCCGGTCGGACAGGCTCGCAGACAGCGGTCGCAGGTTCCGCAGCGCGACAGGACAGGCTTGTCGTAAGCATCGGCTTCCCACGTCGTCACGATCTCTCCCAGAAAAAAGTACGAGCCTTTCCCCGGCAGAATCAGCTGGGTATTTTTCCCGATCCACCCCAGTCCGGCTTTCCACGCCCAATAACGCTCCAACAAAGGGGCTGAGTCGGTAAAGACACGGGCCTCTTCCGCCGTTCCTTCCGGGAGGTTCCGGGCCACATACTGCCAGAGCTGGCGAAGCTTTTCCTTGACTACCTCATGGTAATCCCGTCCGTAGGCATAATAGGCAATATGGGGCTGCTCCGGATCGCGTTTGCGAGCCGGATAATAATTCATGGCCACCGAGATGATACTCTTCGCCCCTTCCACCAGTCCCTGCGGATCACGGCGTATCTCCCGATGGTTCGCCAGATAGGCCATTCCTGCCTGGTAGCCTTTCGCCAGCCAGGTATCCAACCGCCGCATTTCTGCTTCCACCGGCTCTACCCGGGCGATACCGCAGGCCGAAAATCCCAGCCGGGCAGCCTCATCCTTGATCATTCGGGTTGTTATAGCTATTTGATCACTCATCGACAAACAAAAAAATTGTGTACATCCCTTATGTACCACTCCCTTTGGTACATAAGGATTATTGTACGAAGATACGAAAGACAAAATTGGATATTACCATTAAACCACTTAGCAATGCAATTCCAAAACTCAGAAATGTTCCGGCAAGGACATACTCTGTTTTTGCAGTATCCGTGTCTTTGAATCTAAGTATGGATTTTGCCGCTATGATAAAACCGATTGCCTCATATTGTCCAATGATAACGAATATGATTGTGAGAATACGCTCTAAATTTCCAATCAACGCTCCTGCATTTTTGATATTTTCACAGGATTGTGTCTCACCAATTTGATATTTCTTCAAGACTAACTTAATCAGGATATTGGCAGGTTTAATGCACAATAATATCGCCAATAGGAACAAAGGCATTGAGAAACTTTCATAGCAATCCATTGATTGGATTGGCAACTCGGTGGTAATGTCAAAGGAAAACGCCACTATAATCAGTATTAACAAATGAGTAATCTGGTCAATGACAAAATTCCATAATCCTTGGGGACTATATGTTTTGATAACATCTATTACCCAATGAGAAAAAGCAATAGCAAGAGCATAAACTCCGAAATCACAAATAGGAACAACTATCCATGACACACCACCGATAATAAGCGAATGTACATATAGGAACCAGCTTTTGAGTTTCCTTTCCTCTTTTTGTGCACAGTATTTATCATTTTGCAGGTAAAAGTCACCTATAACATGTGCCAATAGCAGACTTAAAAACAACCAGCTATTCATAATCTTCAAAATTTAGCTGTTCAAAATATTTTATTGCTTCTTCTATACAATACCATTTGGTGGCTGTAGAAGCATTGTTTACACTGGCTTGAGTTATACCCAATTCCTTGGCGATGTCTGCTTCTTTGAAACCAAGTAATTTATAGAAAACGACCTCACTTTGGCGCACAGTCATATCATTTAATATGGCATCGGTCAGCAGAGCTACAGTTTGCAATGGGGCGGATAATTGCTTTTTACTTGTTTGGACAACCAACGTTCCCTTATTCAAGGAACTCATTTCCTCAAGCGCACGTCCTGATAGGTATATGGCCTCACCATCCCAAATACCTTGTTCGGTATCCACGATCTTCATATCTCCAATACCAATAGTCATCCGTATTCCGTATGTCTGGAAATTTTTTGTCTTTTTATTTTTAACTGTGGAAAAGGATTTAATGCAGGATTTGATTATAAAGGCTATCCGGAATGCGTTTGATACATTTTTCATTACGCACTCTATATAGTCACCTTTGATCTGGCGACCTTCAAAACCAGGATAACTCACCTTTAGCAAGCCAAATAATGATTCTATCCTTTGCTTTAATCCTATAATTTCGTTCACTGACAAGGATGTGGATGAAACTATATCCGCTGAAATTGTTGCAAACATATTATCGTTCATTGATTGGATGACAAAGGTATGAATTTTCTTTAATCTCATCATTAATTATAGATCAAATACTCTATAATTGCAGAATATAGACAAATAAGTCTATAACATTGATTTATATACAATATAATCAATAATAATAAACAAAAAAATTGTGTATCTCAGCCCATCACAGCTTACCGAACCTAATTTCTTCTTTCAATATCTCATACACATAAGCCGAACTTTCAATATAAAGTCCGGTAGTTTCATCAGAAAGTTTGGCAAATGTTTCGGAGTTATAGAATTCTTTGAGAGCAGTCGGCAGGTCATATCCGTAATCTTCCATCAGATAGGCTATTATATCTTTGGTAATACCTTCTACCAGATATTGCATCCGTTTATTCATACGCTGTGTAAATATTTAATGGCTGCTGCCGAGTGAAATAAATATTGTGATGAAACCTTTTTGTATTTCAGTCCTTGCACCAACGTGGGCAGATCAATAATTCCGTCATCAAAATTACGGAACAAGGTTGCAATGGTATCATCGGCAACAGGCCCTATCACGATGTCAAAACCATGTGTCGGCTGCACGTTTTTCCTGCTGCGATTAGCCAACACGAACAAGGCCCACTCTTCACTTGGATCTTCAAACGTCTTGACAGAAAGCGTACTCAAGGCTGTTTCGTCAAATTCAAACGTCGTTACAACGGGTTCTCCGCCATAGATAGCCGATGTGCGTCTGGCCATCTGCTCCGCCTGTTCCTTAATCGATGTCAGATAAAATCCTTGTCCGAAATCCTTGTAAGGCCTGCATTTTGACAGATCGATCTGCTTAATGACGATATTTGAACCGTGGTATAGTCTCATTGAATGCCTCCTCCATTATTCAGACAAACTTGTGTGAGATCCTGTACACTGTCATCGAACGAAAGCAAATGCTCTGCATCATAATGTTCTGTCAGAAAATCAATGCCTTTAAAACGAATCAGATAGTTGTTCGCCTCACGGACAGAAATATGATGAGCCTTGGCAAATTCACTGATGGCGGCAATGACATAAGCAATCACATTCTTATCAACAGCCTGCGCGTTTTGCAAGACGACTGATACCGACATGCCCAACGCATCCAGCACCTTTGTCACAGTCTTTATCGTCAGACCTTTTCCACTCTCAATTTTAGAAATCTGAGCTTTACCGACGCCAACCCGTTCACCCAGTTCTTCCTGTGTCAGTCCTTTACGCAGCCGTTCATTCCGAATCATCAAACCTATGTTTTCTATTCTGTCACGCATACTAGCAATTTTTCGATACGGACAAATATACAGTAAAGTTTCCAAAACAGGAAACAGCCGTGGGTAAAAATATACCAATCAATCCTTTCATTCAAAAACGCGGAATTCGTATCCTTCCTGCAACAGCCATTCGATGGCCTTGGGCATGGCATAACGCATGTTCTTCTCGGCCTTGAGCGAGTCGTGGAACACGATGATCGATCCGTTGCGGACGTACCGCTTCACGTTGTCGAGTACCTGCGGAGGGGTAAGCCGCGGACTGTAATCGCGGGTCACGACATCCCACATGATGATGCGGTATTTCTTCCGCAGCTTGAATACCTGCGGGATACGCATGTGCCCGTGGGGCGGACGGAACAGATTGCTCGGTATCCACTCGGCAGCCTTGTCGGTATTCGCCAGATAATTGCGGGTCAGGAAACGGATGCCCTGGATATGGTTGAAGGTATGGTTGCCGATACGGTGCCCCCGCTCGACCACCATCCGGTAGATGTCCGGATGCTTACGCACGTTATCCCCCACCATGAAGAAGGTTGCCTTCACACCATACTGGTCCAATATATCTAAAACCCAAGGGGTAACCTCGGGAATCGGACCGTCGTCGAAGGTGAGATACACACACTTCGGTTCAGCCGGGATTCTCCAGGTTACCCCTGGGAACAAAGCCCTGTAAAACCAGGGCGGTTGTTCGATAAACATCTTGTCTTTATTCTTTAGGTTGTAAAGAAGAGAGCGCCATACGGAAGTTGTCGAACTCTTCCTGGTATAGTTTTGTCAGTTCCGGATCTTTATCCTTGGTGATCTTGATGACTTCCTGCAGGGTATACAAGTCTGAATTGACATCACTGGCTGCCGAAGCAAACTGTTTCGGAGTCAGACGGAAATACCAGTTCAGGTTACGCAGCGAGTTGTCGCCGATCGCCTTCAGGACATTGTGTCCTTTCTCTTTCTCACCCAACAGATAGTAAGACTCTCCGATCGTCAGACCGCTATAGTCCAACGGAACATTCTCAGGCGGCAATACTTCCATACATTTGTCGAGTACCTGCAACGCCTTATCGTTCTTCTTCTCATAGATCAGTGTCGTAGCCAGCTTGCCGAATACCACCATGCGGTAGCTCTTGCACATACGCATCACGTTTTCATCCAGATAGATACCCGGTTTGTCCACGCCACCCCACTTGAACTTGTTCATCACGTTGTCGAACATCTTCTCACTGTTGATAGCCTTCACCGTGTTCTGGGTCTGCATCGGGACAATCTGGTAAGCCATACCGGTCTGCTGGAAATACGGATCCAGCTTCACGAACTGATCCGGACTCACCGTGATCGCATAATACATCGGGCGCTTCCAGTCGTTGGTCTGCAGCATGTTCAGTACCAGCAGTTCCTGCTTGCCCAGCGCATCCTTGCCTTTCAGGTTGATGGTCATTTCCTTGGCAGGTACCGGTACATCCATATTCTTCAACAGACCGCCTTGTGCCAACGCTACCGAGTCAATCGGATAGATCAGGGTCTCAGACGGGATATAATCCAGCGGCTGACTGAATCCCGGGATTTTCTTGTATTTCGGATCGTCACTGCGTACAAATTCCAACGCTGTATTCAGGTCGATCGGTTTGTCGGTCATCGGGAAGATATAGGCGAAGTCGCGTGTTCCCTGCACATACTCATCGTGTGTCCACGAGATCGGCAGCGGTTCGGATTCATACGCCTGTTTCTTCATCTGGTCGGCATACCAGTCGGTCTGCAGGTAACTGGTGTTGCAGACACGCACGTCGGTACGGATACCCTCTACCTCCTGTGCATACCACAATGGGAAGGTATCGTTATCACCGTTGGTAAACAGGATGGCATTCGGTTCGCAGGATTCCAGGTAATTGGCACCGAAATCGCGGCAAACATAACGTCCCGAACGGTCATGATCGTCCCAGTTCTGTCCGGCCATCTGAATAGGCACCAGCAGAGCGGCAATCGAAGCCACGGCAGCCGCTGCGGTAGCAGGCAGCTTGGCATAGCTCTGCAGCATACGCACCAGGGCTATCACACCGAAACCGATCCAGATACAGAAGGCATAGAACGAACCGGCATAGGCATAGTCTCGTTCACGCGGCTGGTAGGGTATCTGGTTCAGGTAGAGCACAATGGCGATACCGGTCATGAAGAAGAGCATGAAGGTAATCCAGAATCCCTGGATGCCTTTCTTCCCGGCTGATACCTGATAGCAGAGTCCCAACAGACCGAGCAGCAAAGGCAACATATAATATACGTTATGTCCTTTGTTGTTGGCAATATCGTTCGGCATCTCGTCTTGCGGACCCACCAGCAAGGTATCGATGGCCTTGATACCGGTGATCCAGTTGCCGTTCTGTACCTCTCCATGTCCCTGAATATCATTCTGACGACCGGAGAAGTTCCACAGGAAGTAACGCCAGTACATGAAGTTCAGCTGATAGGAGAAGAAGAAACGCAGGTTCTCGGCAAAGGTCGGCTTCATCACCGATTTGGTCTCGCCGCACTGGTTGAACTTCACCGGCTGCCCCTTGATCTGTGCCCACTCCTTATAGGCCTGCACATGGCGGCCATCCGAGCTGTACATACGCGGGAACAGCATATTCAGTTCGTCCACATACTGATATTCGGTATTATGACGCGATACATAGTAGCGGTCTTTTTCATTCGGATCTTTCTTGCTGACGCGTGTCCATACCGGATCGCCTTCCTTCGTATCAGCCACGCAGGCACCCCCTTCGCTCTTCCGTTTGATTTCCGAAACGTAGGTCTGTCCGTACAGCAACGGGGTCTGTCCGTACTGCTCGCGGGCCAGGTAAGTACGCAGCGTAAAGATATCCTTCGGCGCGTTCTGGTTCATCGGGGTATCAGCCGTCGCACGGATCAGGGTCAGGGCGTATGACGAATAACCCACCACTACCACCATCAGGCTGATCAGGATCGTATTCAGCAGCTTCAGGTTCAGTTCCTTGTTCATGAACAGGTAAGCTGCCAGGGCAATACTCAGGATGGCGGCAATCACATAACCGCTGCCGATGAACGGAATACCGATCAGGATAACCGACAGCAGGAATGAAATACGCAGGCGGAGCGGATGGATCTCGTCGCGCATGGTTTCCCAGATAGACCAGATCAGGACTCCTGCCAGTACCAGTACATATACATAAACACCCGAGTTGTAAGGCATACCCAACGTATTCACAAAGAACAGTTCGAAGTAACCGCAGATCTCAACCAGTCCCTGTACCACACCGTACATCATCAGGGCGATGATCACGAAAGAGACAAGCAGGGCAATCAGCGTACCCTTCATGGTCGGATTCGGGAATTTCTTATAGTAGTAAACCAACACAATGGCCGGGATACACAGCAAGTTCAACAGGTGGACACCGATACTCAATCCCATCAGATAGGCAATCAGCACGATCCAACGGTCGGCATGCGGGGCATCAGCCACCGATTCCCATTTTAGGATCAGCCAGAATACCAGGGCCGTAAACAAAGAAGAATAGGCATATACCTCTCCTTCGACAGCCGAAAACCAGAATGTATCACTGAAGGTATAAGCCAAAGCACCTACCAGACCGGCTCCCATGATCGTAATGGTCTGGCCCATCGTGATCTCCTGCGCATCCTCAACGACAATCTTTTTGGCCAGATGGGTGATACTCCAGAAAAGGAACAGGATAGTCAGACCACTGAACAGGGCCGACATGGTATTCACCATCTTGGCTACCGTAGAAGGATCGGAAGCAAACTGGGTAAACAGATTCGCCGTCAACATGAAGAACGGTGCTCCGGGCGGATGCCCTACTTCCAGTTTATACGCTGAAGAAATGAACTCACCGCAATCCCAAAAGCTGGCGGTGGGCTCCATCGTCATCAAATAAACACACGAAGCGATAATGCAGACAATCCACCCCAGTGTGTTGTTGATCAGTTTATACTTTTCCATACGTTGTATAAAGTAATTATTAATTATTTCGTCTAACAGGCAATCTTTTACACAAAACAAGTGCAAATGTACGTATTTGCCTTTACACTTTAACGATGGATTGGCTTATAAATTGTGTAAGAGTTCTAAAAAGTCATTGTGTTTGTTCGTATTCGTTCTTTTCTCTTGACCCAAGTGATTGTCCGTTCTTTTCTCTTGAAAGAAAAGAACCAAAAGTTCAAGGCTGCGTCTGCTGAGCTACTCCGTCTCTGCGTTTCGCTGTGCGCGCCGCAAACTCGCCTTCGGCTCAGACAGCGACGCTCCGGCCGCTCCACTTCGTTCCTCCGCTTAACGCTCACCAGAACGAGGCCGGTCGTTCAATTGACAATTGATAATTGACAATGGACAATTTTCTTTTCTCCTTCATTTATCCATGACACTTACTCCGCGACTGTAGAGGCGCAGCGTGCTGCGCCTCAAAACGGCATTCCATACAACCAAATGATAATCAACAAAATAACGAATGGATTTATTGTGTTATTTGTCGTTTTATCCTGTCGCGTTGGCTGGAGGCGCAGCACAATTCAATGGACAATTGAAAATTGACAATGGATAATTATTTTTCAACCAAATGACAATCAATAAAATAATGAATGAATTTATTGTATTATTTGTCGTTTTATCCTGTCGCGTTGGCTGGAGGCGCAGCACGCTGCGCCTCTACTCGCATTGGGTATGTTCAACGAATAAATTCCGTGTAATCCGTGAAATCCGTGCCAAATTAATTGTCAATCGTCAATTCTCAATTTTCAATTGATGAAGTTGTCAGTTTCTTTCTGCATGCCCGTACTATTTGCTGAATCGTCTTCACCCGCAATAATTCGGACGGAATGGTTCGTATAACAAGCCAGCCGCAAGCGGCTGCCTCGTTATACTTTTCCATATCCCGCAAATAACCTTCAGGCCGGAAATGGCGACCGCCATTCCAAACGCCGCCTTCCACTTCGATCGCCACGCGGACTGCCGGTATGGCAAAGTCAAAACGCCATTCGCGCGTCGGGTGAAAGCGGTATTCACGCTTGGTTTCCAAACCTGTCAGGTTATAGATTTCCCGTTCAAGGGGCGAAAAGTTCTTCTCCATCGATCAAATAATCAGTTGCTTCATCGACTGTTTTACAGGTCGTGACAAAAAGTGCTCCCATACGGTTGTCGAAAACAACCCATCGGTCTTGCCATGACTCATAAAAATAGCCGAATTCGTTTTGCTTGGAATTGTACTGATAACGTCGCGAACCACGTTCGCCGTCCACCAAATCGAAGAAGCAGCTGGCTGCTGCCGTACCGATCAAACAACCGGGTATTATCCGGTCTCTAACCTCGTCGTCCATAGATTTTCAATTTTTTGTACTGTTTTGATTGTTGTATCAAACACAGAGCACGGAGATACAGAGTTTTTATTTTGTTCAAAACCAATAAATTTCTCTGTGGCTTTGTGCCTCTGTGTTTTTATTCATACACTTCGCACCTGTTCAATTTGCCAGTACGTTAATAAACGAATCCGATTCAAACCGTTTGCCTTCCGTGATATACAGAAGGGCTTCGCGTTCGCAGAACGACAAGTCTTCCATCAGGCGTTCCAGCCATTCATACGTATCCTTGCCGGTGTTGACACGTACAGCCAGATTGATCGGGCACGTGGTGTCGGTACGCAAACCGGCATAGATGTTAATGATTTCAGAATTGCCGCTTGGCTGGCGGTAAAAACCATCTACATATAAACCGGGAATTTTGCTATGGGTGAGTTGTTCTACATGGAAAAGTAAGTTTTGCATGGCAAGACCTAGTTCTTCATGGATGGGGGCGTCATTCATATAGGTATTTTGAAAGGCGTCGTTGTTTTCCGGATTGTACTGATCTACTTTGACTTTCAATTTGTTATCACGAATCGAAATCAACATAAATTTTTTCTCGGTAGCCATAATAAATTGATTTTTTTGCGTTCATATTCATTTTCAATTTAATAACGGTTCTTCTTGGTACTCAATATATTGACTATCAATAAAAACTCCTTTT
>OMDD01000083.1_pt1 | contig 51864 bp, 61 predicted proteins | sample 1674331 | NCBI WGS metagenome assembly OMDD01 (sample SAMEA103958164, study PRJEB25191) | human gut metagenome | biome: human-associated habitat [ENVO:00009003]; feature: intestine environment [ENVO:2100002]; material: feces | place: Germany | collected 2013/2015
CGACAATGGAGATGTGGAAGATAAGAGAGCAGGCGAAGATGCAGGCAGAGGAAGTGGTACTCCATCAGATAGTGATGCGATTCCACTAGAATCAGATGATACAGAACTGAATAGGGAACTTGATGAAATCAATTCATTGGGTGTTAGTAAGGAAGCCGAATATACACAGGCTTCCTTTTTTTTCGACCAGAACGGGCAGGCAAGCATTGGCACCATTCATACTGAGGACGAAAACAATAATCAGTTTATGCGTCAGTTCGAGCAGGACAGAAAAGCTGCATTAGCAGGTAAATACAATTATCTGAATCCCAAAAAGTCTGCAACAGTACCAGGTGAGTATATCAAACAGGTGCTTATGAGAGGTACAGGCTTTGTCGGTGGCAAGGGCAGGGTATGCAAGATTTTTGAAACAGAGATTGATGCAGGAACCAGGGCAAAGCGTATCAAAGCAGAGTATGGTCAGGGAGGTGCAGGCTGGCCGGTTGACGGACTAGGACTGCACGGATATGACACATTTCATGGGAACGGACTGCGTTTTCAGTGGCGAGATGAGGATGGAGAGGTTGAAGGATATGTTTCGTGGAAAGATATCGAAAAAGAGCTTGGTGTCCTTATTCTTACAGGGGAATATCAGCCTGAGACACCTCGTATTGATGAGCTTGCGATGGACGGACTCCGTGAGGATGATGAGGTTATTGATGCCGAATATCAGGAAGTGGAAGCGGAAGAGGCAGAATCAGAATCAGAGATTGATGATTATGCAATACCGGATGAGCCGGAGAGCTATGCTTCTAACAGAGATTATGTAAGTGCTAAAGGCATGCCACCACAGGAAGCCGCCGATGAAGACCGCATGGTAACACAGGCAGAATATGGTGCAGAGATAGAAGCTGAAACAACTGAAAAAGATCCATCAGAGCTTCAGTATATTACACCGATTGATTATGCCAAGCGTATTGCAGAGCTTGATGAAGACCTGCGTGATGCGGCGGAGATTCTTGTAACAGATTGCAGCTGCTACACTCCGTTTAGGGCATTCCTTATGGATGTGGTGCAGTCTGATTTTGCATTTATGCCCAATAAACTTGACCTTATCAGGGATATTGCATTAGGGACAGATAATGCAGAAAGAAAGGCATATTCCAACAATAAGTATGGTCTTGTGGAGTACTCAATCAGAAGCGGTTATGTGAAGATCAGCTATAAGAACAGGAATGGTATGCGTAAGGAAGGTGCACTCGACTGGCGTGAGTTATACGAGATTTTATCCTATATGGTAAAACAGCCATTTTACTGTGGAGAAGACCAGAAGAAGTATTATCAGGAGACAAAACAGAAGGCTGACAGGGATAAGATGAATCCGGTCTATAAGAGATTCTTTGATATCGAGGATAGTGTAAAAGCCAATCGTCTTGAAACCAGGGAAAGAGCAATAGCGAATGGCTGGGAAACCAAGATTGATGAGAATGGACATGTGGTTTCAGATGATGCAGTACAGAAAAAACACAACTTCCACTATAATCTCTGGGAAATGGAAAAAGGCGGTGCTAAGACCAGATACCAGTGGAATATGGATGCAATCCGCACTTTAAAGCAGATTGAATCAGAGAACAGGCTTGCCACACCGGAGGAACAGAAAACTCTGTCGAAGTTTGTCGGATGGGGCGGACTGTCACAGGCATTTGATGAGAATAACGCAGGCTGGAGCAAAGAATATGCAGAGCTGAAAGACCTTTTATCTGATGAGGAATACAGTGCTGCAAGGGCAACAGTAAATAACGCCTTTTATACTTCACCGGAGATTGCCATGTGCATAAATTCGGCACTTGTCCAGTTTGGTTTCAGAGGCGGCAATGTATTAGAGCCATCTATGGGTATCGGTAACTTCTTTGGAAGTATGCCGGCACCAATGCAGAGAAGCAAGCTGTATGGGGTGGAGCTTGACAGCATTTCAGGAAGAATTGCAAAGCAGCTTTATCAGAATGCCAATATCAGTATCACAGGATTTGAGAATACCACATATCCGGATAACTTCTTTGATGTGGTTGTCGGAAATGTGCCATTTGGTGATTATAAGGTATTTGATCCAAAGTACAACAAGTATAACTTCCGTATCCACGATTATTTTCTGGCAAAAGCACTTGATCAGGTAAGACCGGGAGGCATGGTTGCAGTAATCACCACAAAGGGAACACTTGATAAGGCAAATCCTACTATCCGAAAGTATCTGGCTGAAAGAGCAGAGCTTGTGGGAGCAGTAAGACTTCCGAATACTGCATTTAAAGATAATGCAGGAACCGAAGTGACAGCAGATATCCTGTTTTTGCAGAAGAGGGAGAGAAAGATTGATATTGAACCTGACTGGGTACACCTTGGTGTAACTGAGAATGGCATTGCAGTCAACTCTTATTTTGCAGAGCATCCGGAGATGATGCTTGGATCTATGGAATATGACACAAGGATTTACGGACAGGACAGCAGATATACAGTCTGTGTGAATAATGATGAGAACTTCAATATGTACGAGGCTCTCAATAAGGCAATCGGAAATATCAAAGCCCAGATGACAGATTTTGAGAGAGTGGCAGATGAGGCGGAGCAGACAGAGGAAGTTATCCCAGCTGATCCGGATGTGAGAAACTACACTTACACATTTTTTGAAGGAAAACTCTATTACAGGGAAAATTCCGAGATGGTAAAAAAAGAAGTATCACAGACTGCCGAGGAGCGAATCCGATGCCTTGATGAAATCAGACAGATAACAAGAGAGCTGATTGATATCCAGATGGATGGTTGCAGCGAGGAGGAGCTTTCTGATAAGCAGAGACTTCTTAATGTAAAATATGATGCCTTCGTAAAGCAGTATGGAGCCATTACTTCAAAAGCAAACAGAATAGCATTCAGGGATGACAGCGATTATCCACTTCTTTGCAGTCTTGAGGAAGTAAACGAAGATGGGGAGGTGAAAAAAGCGGATATGTTTTATAAGCAGACGATTAAGGCAAAGACAGTCATAGACAGAGTGGAGACCGCTGTGGAAGCATTAAATGTATCCGTCAATGAATTTGGATATGTAAATCTTGCCTATATGCTTTCTATCTATGAGCCGGATATTACAAATGCAAAGGAAGAACTTGCAGAAAAGTCAGGACAGGCAACGGATGAGATAACGCTAAGTGATGATGCATTAGCAGAGCTTAGAAGGGCAGTCCTTGTGGAAGAACTGGATGGACTGATTTTCCTTAATCCCGACCGTTACAACGAGAACAATCCTGATATCGGCTGGGAGACAGCAGACGAGTATCTTTCCGGCAATGTGAGAGACAAGCTCCGTGTAGCAAAGGCTATGGCAGCTGATACAGACAATCCGCAGGCAGAAAGATTTACAGGCAATGTGGCAGCACTGGAAAAGGTGCAGCCGGAGTGGATTGAAGCTTCAGATATTGATGTAAAGATTGGTACGACATGGATTGAGCCGCTTGATTATGAGCAGTTTATCTATGAGCTTCTCAATACACCAAGAAGAGCAAGGGCAGTCAGAAGCCAGTTTTACAATACAGGCATTCAGGTACACTTAAATAAGATGAGTATGGAATGGTTCATCGAGAATAAGAGCATGGATAAGCATTCAGTGGCAGCTACTAAGACTTATGGTACAAGCCGCATGGATGCTTATTCTATTTTTGAGGATACGCTGAACCTAAAGACTGTAACAGTAAGGGACAGGATTGATGACGGTGATGGCAAATATCATTACGAAGTCAATAAGAATGAGACAATGCTTGCAAGGGAAAAACAGAACATGATCAAGGAAAAGTTCAAGGAATGGCTGTTTTCAGAGCCGGAACGCAGACAGAAATATGTGGAGTATTATAACGAGACATTCAATAATATCCGCCTGCGTGAGTATGACGGAAGCCACTTACAGTTTCCGGGAATGAATCCGGCGATTGAGCTAAAGCCACATCAGAAGAATGCGGTGGCAAGAATCCTTCTTGGAGGAAACACCCTGTTGGCACACTGTGTCGGTGCCGGAAAGTCCTTTGAGATGATGGCTGCCTGCATGGAGCAGAAGAGACTCGGACTTGCCAATAAGACGATCATGGTTGTTCCAAAGCCACTTATCGGTCAGACGGCATCAGAGTTTTTAAGGCTTTATCCGTCAGCAAATATCCTGGTTGCCACAGAGCGTGATTTTGAAAAGAGCCGCAGGAAGCAGTTCGTATCAAGGATTGCAACAGGTGACTATGACTGTATCATCATGTCACACTCGCAGTTTGAAAAAATCCCGATCTCAGCAGAGAGAAAGGAAAGAATGCTCAATGAGCAGATTGATGAAATCAGCTATGCGATTGATGAGATGAAGGAGCGTAACGGAGAGCGATGGACTGTAAAACAGATGGAAAGCCAGAAGAAAAAACTGGAGGAACAGCTGAAATCCTTGTCAGATGAGAGCAGGAAGGATGACCTTATTACCTTTGAGGAACTGGGTGTAGATTCTATTATGGTAGACGAAGCACATAATTTTAAAAACCGTGCGAAACGTTGTCGCACAAGGTAAGTCTGATAAACTTACCGAAATCGACCGACAGAAATCACTTAGAAATAAGAATGAACTGTTAGAACTTAAATCTCGAAATCAAGGGAGAATTACCCTTGCCACACAGAAACAACACTGATGATAGCATATCAAAGCTATAGGTGGTGTGCGAGATAATACTTCACTATGCGAGGTGGCTGTATCCACCCACGTATAAAGCGTGAAGAAGTCGTAACTTGAAGTCCTAAGTCCTGCGGGATATGGAATATATAGTGCGGTCTTCCGAAGACTATGGTTACACGTAGAAGAAGCTATGCAGCATCGTAAGAGTAGTAGGCGTCCGAAAGGACGAAAGATTAGGAAAGAGTGTATTGCTGGTTTTTCAATACATTCCTGTATGAATGAAATATCATACAGAGTACACAACAACTATGTTTCAAAGTGTATTTGTCCCTACGGTGTAAGGTAGCAACCTAAGGTCTTCAAGTAGTTAAATCTACAAAAGGATAGAGATTTAGGAACGTTTGAGAGCTTGTGTGGGAGCTGTACAGAGTGATGAAAACACAAGAAGTCAGCAGTCCCATAGTAGTCTGAGATTGGGAAAGCCAGTCACAAGAGTTGAAATACTCATGGCGAAGGGGACTAGTCAAACTAATTTACAAATTTCACAAAATAAGAAAAGAAAAACTCCCTGAAATATGGGTGACGAACTGCGAGGTGATAGCCTTGTGCATTTGAACGTCAGATTTTCAACAGAAGCGGAATTAAAACAGACCTTAGATTTTCTTTATGTAAAATCGAAAGAAGGAATCTCTTTCACAGGTCTTATTGAAGCAATGGTAAATGAAGTTACTATTGTTACCGCAATTCATAACATTAAGTCTAATAAAGGCAGTAAAACGGCTGGCGTAGACCAGATGAAAATGGACAAATATCTGCAAATGCCAAAAGAGGAACTAATTGCACTAATAAGAGATAATTTCAGTAATTACAGACCGAAGCCAGCAAAAAGAGTATATATCCCGAAAAAGAATGGAAAGAAACGCCCACTGGGTATTCCAACAGTTTTGGACAGAATTATACAGGAATGTGTGAGAATTATTATTGAGCCTATATGTGAAGCAAGATTTTATCCGCACAGTTACGGATTTCGACCTTACAGGGCACAGAAACACGCTGTCAGAGATATTATCAATGTCATCAATGCTTCTACTTATTCAAAAGACCAGCCTGTATGGGCGGTTGAAGGAGATATTAAAGGGTGTTTTGACAATATCGACCACAGAATCCTGTTACAGAAGATATGGCGTATTGGAATCCACGATAAAAGAGTGATTAAAATCATACAACAGATGTTAAAGGCTGGATATATAGAAAGCGGTGCTAGGAATGATACAAAACTCGGCACAATGCAGGGCGGAATTTTATCTCCATTGCTGTCAAATGTATATCTGAATGATTTTGACTGGTATGTAGGAAGAATGTATATGGAACCCCATAGGAAATGCAAACATAAGTGTAATGATACACGACGATTGAAATGGTTGGGAGTAACTCCAAAGTACAATTTTCGTTTTGCAGATGATTGGGTTATCTTAACATCAACAGAACAGGAAGCATACCGATTAAAACGTGTGATGACAAAATATTTTAGAAATAAAATGAAACTGGAATTATCACAGGAAAAGACGTTTGTAACAGACCTTAGAACGGAGGGAATCCATTTCCTCGGTTTTGTGGTCAAAGCGGAGAAAAAGAGGAAAACCCCTGACCCCCAAACGTGGACGGAAAATCTGGTGGGTAAACCATTACCAGACATGGAGCGATTGAAAGATAAAATACAGAAGATTGCTGACGAAGTCCGAGTGATTGGAGAATCCACAGAAAGGAGCGTACAGGCGGCACAGATACAGCGTGTGAATTCCATGATAGTGGGGCTAGCACAGTATTTACAACCCTCAATATGCTCTCATGCTCTTCATATCATAGACAGAAGAATCAATAATACAGCATTGGCAGTATGGAAAAAGAGATTTCCCAGACACTACAATAAGTATCAAATACCAATGGAAAAGCTCTGTAACCTACCGCATAGGCATGAGGGATACAAAAGTAAAACATTTGCTGTTCCGATTGAGGGAGAATGGTTTGGAATTACTATGGCGTTTATTACCCATAGTAAGTATGAAAGCAAGCCATTCGACCAACGCATGACACCTTATACGGAGGAGGGCAGACGAATTTACAGTTATTACCGTAGCAGAAGCAAGCCTCTTCCATGTGATAGACCGTCAGTGAATACCGCAAGGGATATACAGCTTTCGGTCTATGCAAAGACCGTATATAATTTTGAATACTTCATGAACAGGGAATATGCGTACAACAGAGATAAAGGCAAGTGTAAGTGCTGTAAGAAACCGCTGTTTTTAGATAACAAAAAGTATTGTTATCACGTCAAAGGGGAACTTCCGTTAGGAAAAGTAAACAAAGTGCAAAATCTTGTATGGCTATGCAATGACTGTTATCGAATGGTCAACAACGGTCCGATACCGCCAAACATAGATGAAAAGGTATTAAAGAAGATTCAAAAGTATAAACAAAAGTGAAATTTGTAAGCACGATATGTACTGTGAGGGCATAAAGTGTTGAACCCCGATGGAGGGTAGTAAGTTAGTTTGATGGTACGCCGGGTGCGATGAAAGTTGCACGCCCGGTGTGGGGTGGGGGAAAAGGTGGAGATAGCTTCAAAGCCTTACCTATCACTATTTGCCATATTTTCCAAGATGAATAATGTGTCCGGTATCAGCAGCAGTGGAGCGAAAAAGTCAACGGATATGCAGCTTAAATGCCAGTATCTATCAGAGATAAATGATGGCAGAGGTATTGTATTTGCGACAGGTACACCGATATCCAATACCATGTGTGAGATGTATGTTATGCAACTTTACTTACAGAAGGCAGCACTTGAAGAGATGGGAATTTATCACTTTGATTCATGGGCAGCGAACTTCGGTGAAGTGACAACAGCACTGGAGCTTACTGTAGAGGGCTATACTTTAGTAGGACGATAAATAATGCGTTCCTAAATTGAAAATAGGTTATCAAAGTCGGTTTCAGAACTTCAAAAATTTTTTTGATTTTTTTGAAAAAAAGCCTTGACAAGAATCCGCCGATAATCCAAGATAGGACATAATCAAAGAGGGCATTATGCCTTCAAAGTTCTTTAACATAATCCGCGCCGATAAGGGCGCATTTAATCCAAAAAGAAAGGCAATAAAATGAAAACTAAAATAGTAACTACAAACGCCAAACTCGCAGACGGCTCGACCGTTGCAGTAAATTCAAACGTGCAAGTGCCGGAAACGCTCGAAGAATTGACGGCACTTGCAAGTCAAGCGCTTGACACAGACAATCTCGCCACGATTGAAAGCCACTTGGTAGACCTATTTGTAGGGTGGTGTATCGCCCACACCTACCAATCGCAGGTTCGCTCGAAGCTAAAAACGGCGTCTTCGTCGCTAACATATGACCAATTAAACGACCTTGTCAATGATATATCGTTCAGGATTCCACGCCCCGCATCAGCACCTCGTGGAGACAAGGTTGTACTGAAAAAATCGCAACTTACACCGCAACAAATAGAAAAGCTCAAAGAGCTTGGAATACTCTGAAAAACAAGGTGGTGGATATTCAATAATATCCACCACTTTTTATTCTACTTAGTATAATTATCATTATCAATATTAAATATTAAATATTATGAACTATAAAAAACAATTATTTTTCAACTATCGTAAACAGTGTAAGCTAGCATATGAAGCGAACTTACCAGCTGAACCGCTCCAACTTGGCGGGCAAGTCACAGTCACTTTTACGTGGACAGAAAGTTCACAAACGAAAGAACTATTTGAGTGTATGGTAATAGTGTATCATAATAAACCACTTGTACAAAGAATAAGTAATAGTGATATATTTACAGATGAAGCACTTTACCGCCTTGTTCGTGAAGCGGAAAAATATGCACTTAGCGAAAGCTAACGTCTAATATTAGGTAGTATAAAATATCAGTTATTCACACTTATTAACATTTAACACTAAATAATATTATGAACTACAAAAAACAACTATTTTGTAATTACAGAGAAACGTGCATACTTGCGTATGAAGCAGGTATAAAACCCGACTCACTTAAACTTGCCGGGGACGTGACGATAGACTTTAACTGGATAGAAGACACTCAAACAAAAGAAACTTTCGAGTGTATGATAATAGTGTATCGTCGGAAACCGATGGTACAACGTATAAGTAATTCGGACACTTTTACAAACGAAGCACTTTATAGACTCGCTTGTGAAGCCGAACGATATGCACTTAATAAGGAATGAATCAAGGGATTATATATAATAGAGGGCTTGATTAATAGCTCTATTATCCGCGTTGCCTCAATCCTATATATTTATATAGGTTGCCTTTAAAAGGCGTTTCTCAAACGTATGATTAAATAATATTTTTAAATAAGTACTTATGTTAGATTATAATACTATCGAAGTTAATCAAACTATCCATATGGATAATACTATCCGGAAACTATTATACCAGAAGTATGGTATATGGTGTGGAGATATGACTGTATTTGACAAGGGGACAATAGTTCCCCTTATAAAAGAGACCACAAAAGTGGTCAGGTACTTTACGGAAGATAGAATACTTCAAACTGAGAAGGTTGAAACTTATCGTGAGACTATCCCGCCCAAGCCACTGCTTCTACGTGGTGAGTCATCAAGGCTACCCCGCGCCACTTTAACGTGGGAAGAAATAAAACTTGCATATGCAAGTCAAACTTCTAACGAAACATATAAAGTACAGAAGGCAAAAGTTCCGAGACCTTTCGGGAAGCCAAAAAGTGAATTAGATAAAATAGAACTAAAAGTAAGGTCGCTAAGTGACAAGCAAATAGCTACACTTAGAGAGTTAGGAATACTATAACTCGAAGGATTGTAAACATTCCAAAGTAATTAAACATTATAAATGATTTATATTGTATTATGGATAAACAAATTATAGACGACGCAATAAAAGCACTATTTAACAGAGAGAAACAGTGGTCTTGCGGAGCACTTAAAGTGCTTAGTGATGGAGTAGACACTAAGCTTTATTACAACAATAACTGGATACTGTGTTTGTATAATCATAAGAACATACTTCTTGCAGACTACTTTCCCGAAGTATTAAATTATGATATTCATACTATATATAAAAAGGTAGGTATATATACTACAATACGGCAAGACTATCTAAACTTGTTAGGTATAAACTTATGGTTTAATTGTATGAATATCGAAGATGTTTGGCTCGAACCGATGAAATGGACAAATAAAGACACGTTGTTTATACATATAAAACAAGAACTAAAAAACAATGAAGGGGAAGTAGTACTTAGAAGTGCAAACATATCAGTATTACCAAGAAAGAATGCACGAGACCTCGCTGATAGTATGCCAAGTGAAGAGGTGATAAAGCAACTAAGAAGTGATGACTAAGAAAGATAAACTATGAATCTAAATAACTTGGTAGACAACTTTTTTCAATCTAAACCAACGACTCGGTCGTCTCACGTAGTGATTAAAGTTGATAAGACAATACTATATCAACTTTATGGAAGCACTCTTATAAGATGGTATAAGGACAAAAACATATTGGAAGTTAGACCTTATACTAACTACTATGAGTTTAGTCCTACTACTCAAAGAGCCTTTCGTAGGTTTGGAATAGTATTTTCCAACCGTAATGGTAAGCTAACGCTCAAACAAATTAACTACAAAGGCGGTCGTTTTAGACAGTTCGATATTCCTGTCGAGCAAGGATATGTAATACTTATAAAATATTATACTCACGATATAGCAGTATGGGTTGCACCTGAAAGGAGTGTTGACTCGTTTATCCGAGCGTTTCGTACGGAAGAAGTGAGTAACTTGCTGAGAAGTGACAAGATGTAAGGATAGGAGTTGCCCCGCCTTGCGGCGGCTGGAAGTCGGCGGAGTGAAGTCGAGTGAATTTTACTAAACGAAAGACACAGGACTGGAACAAACCAACAGCCCCGCCCGTGTTCGTAGGCGGGACAATCTTCTTCTTAGCCACAACCACGCGGCTTCAAGCCGCAACCACCGTCGCCCGTCAGGGCGTATCAATCTTCACTTTAACCAACTATATCTGCGATATGAATAATATTGAAATAAGAAAACTACTATATGAAATGGTAACTAATAAACAGCCCCGTCACTATAAGCGGTTTATCGGTGATATAATGACAGAAGATTATGGATGTTACATACTAGAACAGTATCACGACGAATATTATATATTTAACCCATCGAAAACTGCATTTAACTATCCCATAGTTAGAGACATCTGGGATTATGTAGGTAATAAGAGACCATTCCTAATAACACCCCGCCTTGAAATATTCCGCGCAGAACCACTATTCTATGGGTCGGAAGAAAAAGCTTTCGATAAACGTACTTGTGCAAGATACTATAAGTATCTTACAGGCAAAGCTTTTATAGATAACAACGTGGCGTCTTTACCGCCTGTTGTCTGTGATTATAAAAATTATAAGTTGAAAGATTATAATATACTTATATATAGAATAGGTGAAGCCTTGCATAGAATATATCAACCTTCTACGAAGGCGGGGACGAATTTCATTCGTATGCTTATAGGCAAAACATTTACTACTAGGTTCGGAAAGTCTTATTTGGGAAATCTCCCGATAAATTTCCCGTTTTATTATAGCACCTCGAACAAACTGATATTTAGAAATACTGGGCAGGTGCTCACAAAATAAATAATGTTAAAATAAACAAATACGAAGTATGAAAGAGTTAAGACTAAAAATAGAAAAGTTTAATAAGGCAATAGCCTTTCAGACGCTTAAAATGAACGGGGAGTTTGAGGACTCGGAACACGTGAGATTTATGTCCCACCCCGCCATAATAGAAGATGAAGTTATGCTTGATAAGTATCCAAATGATACGGCGGTAGGAATAAAATATTTTAGAACTAACGAAGAAAGAGACGAGGTCTTTGATAATGTTATTAAGTGGATTTCAGACGAGCAGTTCTCCGTTCCTCGACGGGAATTGGTAGTGGGTAAGGAAGCAATGTTCAACGACACCCTCGGTGCAGACTTAGTTAGAAGAAGGTTGATATATATACTACCAGAAGGATTTGAAAGTAGATATATATCTGATTCAAATACTTATCCTTATTGGTGTTATTGGAAGTATGCTTACCCCGCCCAAGAAGAGTTGAAAATTAAAAACAACGTTTATCATTGGAGAATCTCCTAACGGCAGACAATATAAATGATTTATAAAGTATGAATAAGCTAATCACAAAACACTTACTATTTAATTATGGTAACTATCCATATGAATGTTGGAATCAACATCTCGGGATTTCAGCTGCTTATACACTTGCCAAGCAGATAAATAGGAACGTTAGATTCCCCGTCCCCGTCCTCGCGGGGCATATAAACTATAAAGCGAATTCTACATTTATGTATATGTTGAAGAACTTTAAATACTATCATAAGTGGCGCGGGACTGTCGTTAAAATAAGCTTTACGACAGACTCGTGTTATATGTATATAAAGTGGAGAGTTCCCCCGCTCAACTTAGCTGCAATTAAAATGAGTCCATCGTTTCACGAAGAATGTTTACACGGATTATTATACACTCCAACTGCATTACTCCACGTAGCAATAGTAGAAAATCCTAACATACCAAATTGTGGACAGTGGGATTATGAATATTTTAAAACTAATAGAGAAGAAATACTATGAGTCCAGATGATATACAATTCTTTGATATAGGAGAACGAGTTGTTGTAAAGATAGGAGAAACTGGGGGCGGGGAAGTCCGCTTTATGATAGTAACAATAGCAGATATTATATTTATTACTGACGGCAACTTCGTTAAAGTACAAAAATACTTGGTAAAATTTACTACTAAATATGATGATGATACCGAATGGTATGACGCTTGTGAAGTATTTTCAAACATAGATTCTTTAATGGAGTCTATCAAACAAAAACAAAATAAAAAATAATACGAAAGGAAAATAAGTATGAAAGCAGAAGATACAAGATATAACGTAGGTGATATAGTATATGCACTTAAAGGTATAAATAGAATTACTAATAACGTTGCTGTTCTGGAACAGAGAGTCGAGGCGGTGATGTTAGAAGTCGATGAAGACGATGGGAGTATAGCCGAAGTCTCTTACATTCTAACAGATGACCTCGGTAAGGATAGGTCTACACGAGCGAAGGGGGTGTTCGCTACACTCGAAGAGGCTCTTGAATACGCTAAGAACAATAAAGATGTTGAGTAGATAACCCCGCGCTCGGAATAGACTCTGGGATTCGGCAACAATCAGTGGGCGGGGGCAAGCTTCGATTCATAGCAGGCTACGCCCACTTACACCAACCAACTCCAATCCGCCCGCAAGGGCGGGGAGTCCACCCCAACTTTAATCAACCAACTTCAATACAAAGTATAATATGAATGCAGAAGAAAAGTTTGAAGCAAGAATGATAGACCTTGCAGAGTCAGGTGATAATCCTGAAACAGTTATATTTGGTATGCTTAATGCAATACGAATGTACTTTGAGTCTACTGAGGTAGACGATATATATGATATAATGTTGGATTATATTCGTGATTGGGCAGACCGAGACGGGTATAATAAAACCATTATCAATATTGGTAAGTTTGTAAAGAAAATAGATAGTGGAGAAGAGTTCGAGTATGAAGAGATTGATTAAACGAACCTATCGGTTTAACCCGAATAGTAAAAAGATTACTCTTATGCGAGCACTTGCTTCACTGTCCAGCCACGATTTCATAGAAGTAGCTGGGAATAGTAATCTTCGTTACCTAAGAAACATCGCGTCAAGATACAAGATTTATATTACAGTAACTAATATTGGTTTTGAGCTTTATAGAATTTCTCTTAAAACAGACAAAGCTCTCGACTTTGTGTCCATTGCGGGTAATAAAGTTAAGAGTGATTATTCCACTGTAAATAATGAAGGTTTATTTAAATTAAAACAAGACCTTATACAGATGGGTGAAGAAGAACTAAGAAGCAGTATAAATTTAGTAGAAACTCATATAACAGATGAAGATACTATAAATTATTCTAGGCTCGAACGAAAGTGGGAAACTAAAACACCAACGTACGGTAAGTCTGGGTATATGATAGACGGTTATTCTTATTATATAGGTCATAATGATATTCCAAGTGACTGGGTTGTGTATCATAGTGAATTTAATTGTCTATTTAAACCTAAGCATGTAAAAAATCCTGTATTGTTGTCTAATAAAACTCCACGAAGTATAGGTGTACCAGATACGGTTAAATTTGTTGGTAATGTTAGTCACGAGGAAGCAGAAAGAAGATTTCAATTTTTAAGTACTTATGGGCAAGAGAAAAAATAAAATTGAATATAGTTGGCAAACTGAGTTTAATTTTTCAACAACTTGTCAACCTGATTGTATAGAATTAAAAGGTAATCACTGGGGATTTAAAATAGATTTCTTTGAACGTCTTATTTATTCCCTTGAAAAACTTGCAATTCCTATTACATACATAGATGCTAATAACTGTACAGTTAGAGCAAAAGTAGATGTCGCAGACATCGAATCTCTTATGAGAAACTCACAAGGGCTACTTAAAATTACATTAGTAAAGTCTTGTGATGGACTCATATTGGAGGGTGGGGCAAGAGTTAATGAACCTATAATTATTACTTGGTGATATGAAAATTTATTATAATCTGGAAAGTAAAGAGTTTTATACTGACGAAATGTACTCTGGTGAACGTGTTTATATAGCGGGTAAGGAATTTTCTACTGAGATTGTTACTCTTATAGCTTTTAACCGTTCGTGGTTCGCAAATGTTATCAATGATTCCGATGTCTATTTACCGTGTAAATTATTGGAATTATTTTGTGACTATTCGGAACAAGTTGGAGAACTTATTATATACGATATAAATAAGAGTCGTTTATCATCGATTGAATTTATTGTAAGATATAACGCTAAATCTCATAGTTTTATACCTATAAGTGGAGGGTTCTCTTTTGTTGGCGAAGGAATACAAATTAAATTTGCTGAATTGACTTTTTGTTATAGTGATGATGATAATGATTCGATAATCTTAGGAGTACGAGAATTAAAAGACATTTATGAGGAAAGTGAAACTAGAAAAGTATTGGAAAAGTTATTTCAACTTAGTAATACTATAATGGTTGATGATAATACTGGAACTATCGATTTTACTTTTAACAAAGAAAAAGAGTCAGAACTATTATTCGTCGGATATTAACTTATTGTCTTTTATAGATGTATCTACTGTAAATGAGGAACAACTATTTAACAACTTAGCGAAGCTAGCAAAGAAAATATATGTGGAGAACGATAGTATTTATATTAGTGTTAATTATAATTTCAACAGCAGTTTTGACAACGAGGGTTACGTCGCCCCGCCTTGTAGATATAGAGCGAGTTGCGTGGACTATATATCTCGAAGCGCGGGGAGAACCTCTTGCAGGTATGACGGCTGTGGCTTCCGTGATATATAATAGAGCGGAGGGTAATGTTTGTAATTTTAACTATGTTGTCACTCAACCTTATCAGTTCGCGGGGTGGGACAAGAACTTTAACTTTGCTGTACCAGAAGATGCTGATGCGTTTAGTCAAGCATTCTCAATATCATACTTAATGCATCACGGTGAGTTCACTCCCACTGGAACTTGGAATCACTTTTATAACTATAAAATTAGTCCATGGTGGGCTAATGGTTATAAGAAAACACGTATTGGAAATCACGTGTTTGTAACAATAAATAAGAAAGATAAAAGATGAAAGTAATAACTAATACTATCAAAACAATGTTTCCTACTCTTACAGATAAAAGTGTATCTGTATTAGAGAATGAAATTAACCTTGTGTTAGTACAAGAGTTGGCGGAGCTACAAAGAAAAATTAACTTTGCTAATCAGATAAGTTCTGTCGAAGAGCTTATTAAGACTGGCGATGTTAGTAAAATACAAGATAAGGTAAAGGAAGTGCTCGACAGTCTTTGGACTCGTGTAGAACTTCAAAGGCGAGAAGCTCTTATTAAGTCATTCTACAACGAACTCTTTATGGAGATGGAAGACAATGTCAGACCAGCAGATAAAGTACAGACTGAACAGCAGGAAGCTTAAAGTCTTAAAAGACTTGCTAGGTTTTATACCAGCTTGCTGTGAAGGATTTAACGAAAAGGGTAAGGGGAGTGATGTCCCCGCCCTCAAACCTAAAAAGGCGTCGAGCTTTTATAACATAAAGGGATTTTATGAGCAATGACCAAGAGTTAAAAGATATTCTACTGGAAGTAAATAACTCTGTTAAAGGTGATTTATCTAATTATATACATGAGTTATTGTTAAAAGAAAATGGAAAAAGTTGGATACTTAGAGTCTATAAACAAGCTGATAGACTTGTAGTAGTAGGAACTATACCTCTATGTGTTTTGAAAAAGCTTATCACTAACCCAGCGTTTGCTTTTTTAAAAGATATTTACTTCCAAGCCCCACTTTATATTAAAGGCAAGGTCTTGTCAGACCTTACAATGGAAGAATTGGAAGCGAAGCTTCAAAGTGCAAATATAAATTATTGATAATGTCCATTATGAAAATATATGATACCATTAAACGTCCTATGAAAGGTTATAATTGCATAGGACAACTTAGCAACATTAGATTTCCAAAAGTAGCACAGCCTAAGTACGATGGAATAAGAGTGTTGTTTATTAACGGAGTTGCTTTAAGTGCAAGTCTTAAACCTGTTCGTAATAAGAATATACAACGTATAGCGGCTTCACACGAGTATGACGGATATGATACTGAATATATTGTACCTAATAGTCCGATAGGGCTAAGAGCCTGCTCGCACGAAGTTAATTCCTTTGACGTTTCTCTTTCTGGTATATTTAATATATTTGACATAATTGGAGACGGGGATTACGCTAATAGATTTCTTAATGCACGCATTAAAGCTAATGGATTGTTTGCTGTAGCTCCAAGTACTATTGTACAGAATGTGGAGGAGATTGAACAATATTTGTCTGAACAATTAAAAGATGGTTATGAAGGGGCTATGCTTAAAGACATGTTTAGTCCATATAAACAAGGGCGTAGCTCTATAAAGTCACAAGAATGTTTGAAGCTTAAACCTTTTGTGGACGACGACGCTATTGTAATAGGATACGAAGTAGAGCAAGAGAATCAGAATGAGCCAACTATAAATGAGCTTGGACTTATGGAGCGAAGCTCTGCAAAGGCGGGGAAGGTTGACAAACCTCTTATAGGTACATTGATATGTAAATCGAACTTATTTCCATCTCCGTTTGGTGTATCAGGTTTTACTATGGAACTTAAAGAACGTATGTTCCACGAACGTAATAAGCTTATGGGTAAAACTATTACATATAAGTATCAACGATGCGAAGCATATGAGAATGCCCCGCGCCACCCTGTGTTTGTACGTTTTATAGACCCAATTATATGACGGAACTTATAGCTGAAATAGTATCAAGAATCTATGTTATAGGTTTTTTTACTTTGTGTTTTACTGGACTTATAATAACAATAATAGAAATGGTAACTGACAATGGGACGAGAAAATCACGAAATAAGAGCAAGTATTACAACAGATAATCCTGCTGTAAATTTTAGGTTTAAGAAACTTAATCAAACAGGAAGATGTTATGCTTGTGGTGAAAAGTTAATGCAAATCAATAATATACTTATATGTCCACAATGTGGACGTGAGTGGCCTCTTAATACTGAAAAAAGAAAGGAACAATAATTATGGATAATATTTATGGTGAAGATATAAAGAAAAAGATGGACGAAATAATAATGCTCTTGGAAAGGGTGGCTGACGCCCTTGAAAATAGCAATGAAGGCAAGGCGGGAATCGCCCCGCAATCGATTGAGATTGCCTCACAAATTGAAGGAAAGCCAAGCATATATAAACGCCCCGCCCGCATAGGAAAAGGCAAGGAAAAGGAAAAATAAAATTTTTAAAAAATAAGCTTGACATCTTGCGCAGAAATAAGATAATAGCATCATTCTTTTTTGGAGACTCTTTGTTTCCAAAACTCAACAAAATAAAAAAGGAAAAGTAAAATGAATATAAAGACTAATATACTCGGTATCGAAGTATTTGTTGAACTCCCCTATAACAACGTCGAAGAGTTCGACCAGTTCATGGGCATGTCCGGTGCGTGCTTGGAACGTGCGACCCAGCACTTCCTCGCGCATACGCATAATGCTCGTGTTCGCCGCGTGATTTGCAACAAGCTGGAAGAGCTGAGTGGCATTGAAAGGGAGTGCACGGTGAACCCCGAGAATAAGGAGAAGAAGTACAGTGAGTCCGAACAGCGGTACGTTTCCCGCGTCGAAGCTGAATTGAAATCGGCGGGGAAGTGGGACGAGATTCTTGAACAGTTGATTGCCGCCGCCGAAGGTGTGCAAGTGGTTGCCGAAGCGACTCGTTCGTCCGCTCCCAACAAGCAGATTATGGGTCTTGCCCGTGGTCTTATTGAAGAAGGTCGCGCGGAAGCTTTCTGTGAAAAGCACGGTGCTTCTATCCCGAATGACTGGTCGAATGAAGCTAACGTTGTTGCACTCGCTAACCTCGTTAAGAAGGTTGTCGAAGAAGCGAAGAAACAGGCTCTCATCTAACCTCAACGCGGTACGCTTGGTGGGTTCTATTCCTGCCAAGCCCCGCCCTTGATTATGAACAATAACTTTATGCAAACTCAACTATTTCCAAATGGAAGTGGTAAACTTACAAGACTAACAGTCACCATTCCAGAGGAAGTAATGATACGTCTTAAAGAGGTTTTTCCTAATTATGGTGAAACGACGCATGTTTGTGTAGCTATGCTTGTCTCATTGTACAATGAGTTGGAAAGACTAGGAATTAAATCTTATAAAGACAGAATTAACAAAGACTTTGACCTTTCAGGAGTAATTAAGTATGCCAACAGATGATTATAACATTGAAGATGGGAATGACCCTCTTGACGAGTTCTTGTCTGTTGATATAGATAAGATGACTCCCGAAGAATTGTCCGCTCATATAGCTACACTTAACGAAGTTGCTGAAAATCCAAAAGCTGTTAGAAGAATAGTAGCAAAGAAAGAAAAAGAAAAGAAAACTATAACCTTAGATAAACTATTAGAATTATGAAACTACCTCTTGCTAAAATACTTGATGAATGCGAAGTAATTAACGATGTCTTTGAAAAAAGAACATTGACTATGAGCAATAGTGCTTTTAATACTTTTAGCTGTCCGATAAAAGGATTATTAAGTTATGCTTTTAAACTTAGACCTATTGGTGCATCATCGTTGGCTATGGATTATGGAACGTCCATACACGCGGGGTTGGCGGAGATGATGAAAGGAAAGTCACTTGAAGAAGCTAAACAAGCATTTTATCAAGAGGCAGACAAGTTTCAAATAGATACCTATGATGACCCCCGCCGTTGTACAGCTCGTGGTACGGATACGCTTGAACAGTGGCAACAATGGATAGCTACGTTGAATTATCCAATTAAGGCGATAGCCCTTAGAGAACGTCCCGCCGTTGAAGTGTGTGTAGTAAAAACGATAGCCAAAGAAGAAGTTTCTTTTCTTGGGGAGATGATGTTCAAGTGGCTTGGTATAATAGACGCTGTTGTAGAATATAAAGGACAGTATTGGATACTTGACCACAAAACTACAAGTATGCTTGGCGATAGATTTCTTGACGACAAGATACGCAGTAATCAATTCTTAGGATATTATTATCTTATGAAAGATATAGTCAAGAAGGAGCTTAACGTTGACATCGCGGGGTGTCTCATTGATGCAATCAGCACGGGAACGAAAGATGTTAATTTCCGTTTGTATGAAATACCATTTAGTCCGTGGCAGCTAGACGAATGGATTGTTAATACAAAACGTAAGTTGCTGGATATAGTCTATATTATAAGTAATATAGTATTTAATCCAGAATACGAAGTAGTCGCTGAGCTTGAATCCTGCGTAACTAAATATGGACGCTGTCCATTCTTTAATGTATGTTCAGTTAATCCCCGCCTTAGAGACGAGATGCTTAGAATAGAGTTTATGAAGCATGAACATAATGCACGAGAATCAAATGATTTTGTAATCGAGGAAGAATAATATGAATAAAATAGTATCAACACTAAAAGAACTACAACTCCGCTGTCATTCGATAGCAAAAGCCCACGGTTGGTGGGATAAAGAAGTTCCTGTTGGAACTGCTATTGCACTTATGCATAGTGAACTAAGTGAAGCTCTCGAAGCAGAACGTAATAGGATTGAAAAGAGTGAACATATACCAGAGTTCACTGGTCTGGAAGAAGAACTCGCTGACTGTGTCATAAGAATACTTGATTATTCAGGTAGTAGGAATCTCCGCCTTGCCGAAGCTATTGAAGCAAAGATAAACTTTAACGAGAAGAGGTCTTACAGACATGGGAATAAATCCTTCTGACAATGACGAGACAGAAGAAGTTATCGAGTCTGATGAGTTGATAAATTCTTTTAAGTGTTTACTAACTTATTTTCTCGGAGAGAAGTTATCTAATTATAAATATCTTGCAATAGACGGAGACGGTTCAATAGGATTGTTCAAGCACATGCCTGTATGGGATAGTGAGAATGATATGTGGACTGCGAGCGAAGAGTCTGTTAAAGATATAGATTCAGTAGACGAAGTCTATGACGAGTATTTAGAAGTTGGTTCATTAAGTAAATTATCTTGTTGTGAAGATATAAAAAATAGACATTTCATATTTGATTTATAATTATGGCTACATATAAAAAATTCGACCCATCAAAAGAATGTATAAGCTTATTGCTTAAAGGTGTTAGTGGAACTGGAAAGACAACTGTTGCCGCTCAATTCCCTAAACCTTGTCTTATTGAATTTGATAAGAATGTTTCTTGTCTAAGGAAGCTCCCCGCCGAGGTGGTAGATGAAGTCAAGATATTTGACCCGCTTACTTACCCCGACGGAAAACCTGTTGAGCCGACTAAGATTTGGGACTATTTCATAAAGAATTTAGTAGAGATTGCGAAAGACCCAGAAGTTAAAACAATAGTTATAGATACGTTGACGACTGCACTTAGCGCACTATCTAATTCTATTCTTGGAACTTCAAGTCCAAAAGAACAGTTTAAGATACAGGACTGGGGTACGTTTGGACGTTATCTCGCTTGGCTTGGTGATAATCTTATCCAAGTTAAAGGTAAAGATAAACACATAGTTGTTGTCTGTCATGAGAATACCGAGATAGATAAAGATGGTAACTTTCATGGTTGGACGTTAGCTATCGGCGGTCAGATGAGACGCAACTTTGAATTGTATTTTTCAGATGTTTGGCAATGTACTGTTTCACAAACAGGAGAGTATCTAATAAATACAAAACCGAACAAGTGGGTGACCGCGAAATGTTCTCTTGACATTCCCAAGAACCCGTTCCCCTTTAACGAGTATAAAGATTTGATTATGAAACAGTTAGCTGACTAACTGACATTATCAATGATTTATATTGTTAAAAAAGAAAAACAAAAGAAACTAAATCAAGGAAAAATAACATGGATATAACTACAAAAGATTATGACGATATAAAAGAAATTCTACTTGAAAAAGGACAGTACGCCTTCGTTGAATTGTCCTGTGAAGTAAAGCAGAATAAAGACAACACCGGCAACAACCTGATTATCGAAGCTAAGTTCATAGGCAACCCGCCGCTTACGACGACTTCGGGCGGAGAGGTCAACTATGACGGAAGGATACTTCGTCAATATGTTTCTCTTGTTCGAAAGGATAATTATGACCCCGATATTCAAGTGAAACGTATTGCACAGGCTTGCAACTATTCCGGTCATGGTAGAATACAGCTGTCCGATATAGACGGTAAATTCTGCAAGATTAAGATTGGTATCAATCCCGCCACCGACAAGTACGCTGAGTCCAATTCAATCGCAGGTTACTTCCCGATTAAAGAGGAGGACAATTTTGTACCTCCTGCGTTCTAAAATAAAAATCCATAATTAAGGATTTCCCCGCCCACCTCTATTGCCTTTCTAGGTGGGCGGGGTTTTCTTTTTATAAGTAGATATGAATAAAATAAATATAGATTCCGTAAAGGTCATCGACCGTCTTAGAGAAACCGACGAGCAAGCTGTTAATGAACTTGTTGAGTCAATTAAAGAAATAGGGTTGATTAACCCGATAACAATAGATTCAAACAATCAGCTACTTGCTGGTGCTCATAGGCTTGAAGCTTATAAGAGACTTGTCAAGGCGGGGAATCTTGAATACCAAGAAATCCCGTATATAAACATCGAAGATGGAAAGTCATTAACAGAATCCGATAGGATTATTATGGAGATTGCTGAGAACGTTAATCGTTCCGATATGAGTTGGCAATCGCAGGTAATTGGTATTTATAAAGTTCATAGTATTCAGAGGCGGGAAAGCTCTTGGACGCAGGCTATGACCGCTAAGCTTTTTAATGTAAGTCAAGCATATGTAAGCTCGGCAACGCGGCTTGGAAAGATGCTTGACAAAGACAAAGAGCATAGCTCCCCGCTGTGGAATATTCCTACAATAGTAGACGCAATTCAATTCCTAGTTAGAGAGAAGAAGGACGCGGCTCTTGCAAGAATGAAAACCTTTGCTTCCCGCAACAAACAATCGACCCCGCCAAAAAGCGAGGGCGGGAAAATCAACGTCTCAGCAGACAAATCAGAGCTTCAATCAACCACCTCACAGCCGCGCGTAAGCGCGAGCAGCTTCGAACCTCTCTTCCGCGTTGGTGATTGTATTGAGTTGATGAAGTCAACTGATGAAAAATTTGACCATATCATAACTGACCCGCCTTATGGTATTGAGATGGACAATTTTTATAATCAAGATTCTATACAGTCTGTTAAAGACGAACATCAAGTAGATGATAACCTTAGGTTAATAAAAGAGTTTATATTTACTTCTCGTAAAGTAATAAAGGAGTCTGGCTTTTTGTGTATGTTTTATGATATAACACATCATGAGAAGATACAAAAGTGGGCAGACGAAGCAGGTTATATACCGTGCAGGTGGCCTTTTGTGTGGTGCAAGAGTTCTCCGTGTTCTAATGGTGCGGCGGCACAGAACATCACGAAGTCTACGGAGTTGTGCGGCTTGTTTCGTGCCAGTCCGAAAGCGGTACTTGCTAAGAAGAGAGCGGTGAACTGGTTGGTTTGCCCCGCCTCCCGAGCTTGGTCGCACCCGTTTGCGAAACCCTTCGGGGTCTGGAAGTGGCTGGCGGAGACCGTGAGTTTTGAGGGGCAGAGTGTGCTTGACCCGTTTGCGGGCGGGGGAAGCTGCGTGTTGGCGATGGAGAAATTGGGACGAAATCCCACCGGTTTTGAGTTGAAAGAGGAACATGTTATACTAGGTTGCAAAGATATGGCAACTAATTATTACGGCGAAGTCTATAAGAAGGAGATGGGCGGGGTAGATTAGTGATATATTATCAATCATTTATATTGTAAGAAGATGATTGTAAGAGTAAGAGATAGACGAAAAGAAAACAATACTATTGAGCTTATGTTAATTCAGCCCAATAATAGCTACTTTTTCGTCTATTCTTGTTTGCAAAAACAAATCACTACTGCGTATAAAATACGTAAGGAATCTTATAATAGTATATATGGAAAGAAGGAACGTAAAGTTCTTGATATGATAGAACTTTGCGACATAGACTCAGAGACTCACATAGAAGCAATGAGGTCGATATTTAAATATCTTAATAGCACAAAGAAATGAAAATAGCAGTCATAGTAGACCATAAAGATAAGGCTACCGATAGAGCAGAAATAGAAGGAAGCTATGCTTGGCAGTTACAAAAATGGTTAAAGAACGCGGGGATTTCCACCGCGCGTGTTCTTAGACTTGGAGATAACCTTTTTGATGAGCAAATATTTAACTCTAAGATAGATGACCAATTAAAAGAATATAATCCAGACTTTATTATAGGTCTTGGTAAAATGTCTTTGATATATCTTAGAGGGCGGGAAGTTCTTGAATTTGATAAAAACGGTAATGCAAAAGTATCTTTGGACGATGAGCGGGGAATGCCTTTTATAAATTGCAAAACAGGTTGCCCCGCCCTATGTACATATACTCCTAGATATATTTTTGCACAATATGCATTGAACATTATTGTCGAGCAAGACTTCTTGAAGGCGGCTCGGCTTGCTAAGACTGGGTGGAAACCTCCGGTCTATAATATAAATTATATTCCAACCTTTGAGGAAGCAAGAACTGAACTTCTAAGAATGTACGAGCGTAAGTTAGAAGTTGCTTGCGATATAGAAACTTGTGGAAAGGGAATGGTGACTTGTATCGGTTTTGCTTGGAGCGAGACTGATGCTATGACAATTCCATTTGTTCCTTACAACTACAATGGAACATACCGAAGGTATAGTGAGATAGAGACTTATCAATTATGGTCATTGATTAAAAAAGTTCTTGAAGAGAACCGAATTATAGGTCAGAACTTTTGTCATTTTGACCATAATATTTTATTTACAAGATATGGTATAAAATCTAATCTTGTCGAAGATACGATGTTAGGTTTCTGGGAATTGCACCCATCGTTCGATAAGAATCTTGGATTTCTTTCTAGTCTACTTACTGACAATGAATATTGGAAAGGAATGCTTAAAGAAAGTAGAAGCGGGAAAGTCCCGCGTTGGTACGAATTTAAGTATAACTGCTTAGACTGTCTTGTAGATTATCAAGTTTATAAGAGGATACAAGAAGAACTTTCGGGCAAACCGACTATTAACAATCATTATAGGTTTAACTTAAGAGTAAGTCGTGCTTATCAATATATGTCTATTCAAGGAGTTAGGATAGATAGAGATAAGCACAATGAAATGCTTAAAGAATATAGAAAGAAAGTCAGTGAGACACAAGAATTGCTCAATGAGTTGGCGGGGAAGGAGATAAACGTCCGTAGCTCTAAGCAAATGAAAGAATGGCTTTATGGTGAGCTAAAACTTCCAGTTCAAACGAAGGCGGTGAAGGACAAGTTTAATCAGCGGGAAAGTAGAGAGACTGCTGATGCTCTTAGCGTCTATAAACTTGCCGGTCAATATCCGGAATACCCCGCCCTCACTGTTGCGTCCAGTTTAAGGAAACATCTTAAAAAGCTAAGTGACCTTGAAGCTCTTGAATATGATGATAAAGGTATTTGCCGGTTTAACTTTAACGTAGTTGGAACGAAGGTGGGGAGGTCTAGTGGTTCTAAACCTCTTTATGACAAAGGTGTTCAACCTCAGAATGTTGACAAAGCTTTTAGAACTTTGTTTCTCCCGCCCGAAGGTATGCTATGGTTTAAAGCTGACCTTGAAGGTGCTGACTCCGTAACTATGGGTGCTTGTATGCAAGCTCTTGGAGATAGCCGCCTAATGGACGATATTCGCCACGGTATTAAGCCTGCACAAACTGTTGCACTTGAACTGCTTACAGGTAAACCGTATACATCTTTTAGCCAAGAGCAAATTCTTAAAGATAAGCACCTGCTTAAAACACCAGAAGGTAAGAAAGAATATAAAGTTGCGAAAGCTGTTAATCACGGTTCTGCTTATAAACTTGGATTTGCTGGAATGAGTGATAATATGCTCCGTATTAGTGAAGGTGACCTTTATGTAAGTCCAGAAGATTGTAAAAGAGTACAGCAGAAGTTATTTAGCAGATATAACTATCCTATATACCACGTTGCTATGGAAAGAAAAATGCGTAGCGACCCATTCCTTGTAGCCGCTAATGGACAAGAGCGGAGATTTTATGGTAGACAGGATAATACAATGTTAAGAGAAATGTGTTCTTATTTACCACAGGTACATACTGCCTATGTCACAAATAAGAATATAGAACGATATTATTACGATAAAGAAGCAAGGCGGGACGGTCATCTTATTCTTAAATTGTGTAATCAAGTTCATGATGAACTTTGTGGATTTGTATACGAAGACGATGCTGACAAACTCGCAGAACTTTATAAAAAGTTTTGGGCGGTTCCACTTACTATCTGGGGTGTTACCTTTACGATAGAATTTGAAGGACAACTTGGTCCGAGCTGGGGTGAACAAACAATAACGTTAGATTTATATTGATATGATTACAAAACATGATACAGTTTATATAGCCGGTCCGATGACCAATAAACCTAATTATAACTTTCAAGCTTTCAATGAGGCTGAAAGTTATCTTAGTAATACATACGCCTGTAAGGTGTGTAATCCTGCTAGCTTTGGTGCTCTTATACTTAGACACGCAGGTAATACACAACTAGCAAATGAGCTTGCCGCAGATATAACTATGCAAGCTTTAAAGCTATGTACAAAACTATATCTTCTTAACGGCTGGGAAGAAAGCAAGGGTGCAATCCGTGAAGTTGATTATGCAATCAGGAATAGTATGCAAATTATTAAACAAGACTGCGATTTTAATAAGTGTATCCAATAATAATATTTAATCATTCGTTTGAGAAATCGCTTTTAGAAGGCAAGGCATATATTATCATAGGCGAAAATCGGGGCATTTAGGCGGGAAAATCGGGAAAATGAAGAATCTTTTTGAGAGCTACAACAGATATACAGAAGAAACAGAACCACCTACAAATTATCATGTTTGGACGTTAATATCTTGTCTAAGTGCTTGCTTAGGCAGACGTTGTTTTGTTCCTCAGGGAACATTTACAATCTATCCTAACTTATATATTGTATTAGTTGGTGCACCGGGAATGAAAAAATCCAGTGCTATGAATATAGGAAAAAGTTTACTTAGATGTATTCCAGATTTCCCACTTAGCCCCGCTTCACTTACAAGAGAAGCTTTATTACAGAGCTTAGAGAATAATGTAATTAAGTTTAACTTCGCTGGTGTTCCCGCCGAATATCACCAGATAAGTTGTTTCGTCACAGAGTTTCAGGAGTTTCTGGGCGGGAAGCATAGAAATAGTTCTATGATAGATATATTAACTGCCATATGGGACGAACCGACCTATGAATATTTAACGAAGAATAGCAAGCCAATTAGAATTGATGCACCATATGTAAGCTTACTTGCTTGCTGTACAACAGAGTGGTTAAACGAAAAGATTGACAGTAGTATTATAAGTGATGGTCTTGCTCGTCGTATCATATTTATATATGAAGAAGAACGTAATAAATTTGTACCGTTTCCCCGCCTTACAGAACAGCAGATAGCTGAGTACGATTTTATTAAAAAAGAGTTTATTAGATTGCAAAAAATAAGTGGGCGGTTTGATTTTACAGAAGATGCAATAACTTTGTGGGAAAAGCTTTATGTTGAAATCCAAGAGGAAGCTTTAAAGCAACCAGAATTTTTACAGTATTATTATACAACTAAACATGTACTTATGATTAAAGTCGCTATGTGTTTAAGCGCGGTCTTGCGTAGTGATATGAAAATAGACGCGGCTTTAATTCAATTAGTACATAAAATGTTTGGAGCTTTCGAGGAGAACCTACCGTCTTTATTTAGAAACGTAGGTCGCAATAAGTTAAAACCTTACACCGAAAAGATATTTGATATAGTCGCAAAAAATCCGCAAGGGATTTCGCGCGGGGATATTATAAACAAAATGTCAAGTGATGTATCATTAGATGAACTTACAGAGTCACTTGATGTACTTATGATTGGTAAGAGAATTGAACTTGTAGACGCGGCTCGTTCGATTTTCAGACCGCTGGAAAAAATAAAAAAGGCTCGTAAAGTTAATCTTTTTGAATTGATTAAACAGTACGAGCCATCAACACCGATAGGTAATCTAGTTAATCGTCAGATTATAGATGACCTTAGTAATGTGTTAACAAGTAATCAAATAAGCATAAAGCAAGAAAACGATAGGAGAAGAGCAGACTTTGATGAAAAAGGTTTTATAACCTTGACTTAATCATTCAGCTTATTCGCCCACTGTTTTATAAGTATTATATCGTTTTGATTCTTGGTCGGCTTAACAAGTATATTAGCTAAGGGCGGGGGCATTCCTCTATCAATTAAAGCCTTAGCATTTACTTGTTGAGCCGTTATATTTTGTAGAAGTCTACCAGCTGATATTATATCACCTGCCTTAGCTGCAAGACGAGCCGCTTGAATAGTCACCTCGACGGGAGATTCAAACTCTGGACTTATACCATAAGCTGCGTAAATCTTATTTATGTCTTGAATTGATTGCAAGTTTGGATTACGATATTTACGACCAAGTCTATCCAGATAAGTTCTAGCAATATTACGCCAAAGTGCATTAGCTTCCTCTGTTGTATTCATAGTGATAACCCCGCTTCTAAGTCCGTCTTCGATATATTTACGAAGCTCGGCGGGGTCATTTAAATAGAACTGTGCATTATCTAAATACTCTGACCGCTCTTTTTGTTTCTGTTGTTGAGCGGCGTAAGCGAAGTAATTAGACGACTCCCGTTCAAGCTGGGAAATCGGGCGTCCACCCACGGCAACACCGAGAGCCTCACTCGCGCTCCCGATACTACCCGGCCTCAGTGCCGCAACCCCGCGCGGGGAAATCATCTGCCCACTTCCTAAGACATTCATAAAACTCCGGAGTGCGTTCACGCTCGACGGGGACACCGCCCGCTCGAACATGTCGAGGTTTCCCTCAGCCAAAGCCTTACCACCTTGCGCAAACTCTGCGGCAAGTTGCACGGGTGCACCACCTAGATTTTCAGCCATAGACTTATTCGGGTCAAATGGTAATAGATTTGTCATAGCAACATTACCTTGATATACACCAGCTAAGGCGGGGAGACCATATATAAGATAAGTTGATATTTTATCTGCTATTTCGTTAGCACCATCACTTTGACTTCCGTCAAGCATATCTATAAGATTAGCAATATGCCTTGCGGTCTCACGAGTATTCTTGATAGTAAACCGTTTAATAACATCTTTTTGGTCATCTCTATCAAGAACGCTTGCTACTGTATTTGCTAGTTGATTGAATACATCTATAAATGGTAGAGAGCTTGCCCCGCCTAATAGCCCGTAAGCAAGGAATGTTTTCGCTAACGCAAAGCGGTTATTTTTCAAGGCGGCGGAAGCATTACGTGAAGTTATTCCTGCTACGTTTTCCAAGCCAACAATACGTCTTGTCTGTTTAGATAACAGAGCTAACATATTTAAATTGAAAGTGCGCAACACCAAGCTTAGCAAAGCGGTATTATGTACAGCTTGACCAGTTTTAGTACTGCGGTCAAATACATGGAAGAAACCCGGTCTATAAGCTTCCCCACCTACGAAGTTGACTGCGTTAGAAAAATCTACTGCTTTACGATATACAGAATCAAGGTCTTGTTTTGAACGTTTTGCAAGCGGATAAATTCTATCTTCTGACTCTAAGATAGAAGCAAAAGATAGCATACGATTTGTATTTTCGCTTACAGACACAGGTACGCCAATCATCTGTACAATTTTATCAAGCGTTGATAATGTACGATTATGTAGTGATGAACGGTCTTCGTTGAATAAATCAGAGACATTTCGGCGGGAATTAGCACCACTTATTTCATCGGTGACTGACGTATTGAATACGTTGTCTTTCTCCGCTTGACGCATTAAACGATTTTTAATCGTGTTCTTAACTTTATCAGACGTAGTATATTCATTAACAACAGACGCCGCTTTTGTAAGTGACCTGAAAAAGTCTAAGCTAGAACGTCCAGTAAAGTCTTTCCAACGTACAAATCCAAGAGTAGGAACTTGTAGCAAATTCTGAAATAAGAAACGCGGGGACGCCGCAATATAAAATAGAGTTGAAAAACTCCTAAGTGGCGCCCACTCGGTTGAACTAGATTGCATAACATAGTTATGCTTAGAATCGAGAGCTTTACTTATATCAGGATTATTTACGATAGATGCATCATTTCGTGCTATATCATAAGCATTATTACTACGTCTGTAAGAATTAACTCTTGACATTAGCTCTATATATTCAATAAGATTTTTAGCGTAGTCTGCTGAGTCTATACCACTTATATTACGGCTTTCTATCTTCGTTCGCGCGGAGATGTCCATATCACGAATGTTAGCAAGAATACGACTAGTTTCTTCGTCGATAGTAGCACGAGCGGTATCAAAAAGGTCGTTTATGAAAGTAGCATCTTCTGGTGATACAGACTCATTTGAAAGACGTTCTTGAAGAATAGCACGTTTTTCTTGCATCTCACGAAGCATATCACGAAGTGCAAAGTCTTTGAGTCGAGCGTTATAACCTTCTACTTTTGTAGTGTCGTAAACTTTAAAATTACGATAATCGGTAGGATTTTGTTTAGCTGTTTTTTCAAGTGAAGCTAGTTCTTCCTCATTCTTAACGCCCCGCGCCATAGGTTCTCCATTAGCGTCAGTCCATGCTACAAAATATTTACCCCGCCTTATGGCAGGAGCATAACCGCGAACTGCATTCTTAGTGAAGAAACTTATATTGTTTTCTAGCGCAGATATTACACCATTAGCTACAACCTTAGCATTACTTATTGCTTGTGGAGTAGCGGCGTAGGCGGGGTCATATAGCATGCTAGCTAACTCTCTCGCCGCTTTGTCTGAGACTATGTCTTTGTATTGAGTGCCTCCATCAGGGTTAGAACGTTTTATTTGCTCATTGTAAGTTAGAGTACGAGAATATTTATCTACATAGCTTTTTGCCGCATTAAAAGCATCATTGCTTCTGCTGTACTTTGCATTACGAGAACTTAGATAGGTAGCTAACTTTGATGCTATCGTTTCGTTTGTAGTATTAAAAGTGTCGGTAGCAACGCGGACAGGTTCTTCAAGAAGATTCTTTGAGAACACAGCTTGCTCTCTCGTCATACCATAGTTATTCATTAAGTCGTCTACGGTATAGACAGGAACATTGTCAAGAGAGCTTCGCTTAGAAATCGTCGTTGTTCCGTCAGTGTTTTTAACGGTTTCAAATATTTGATTATGCGTGTCTTCGAACAGTTTACCCAATGAGCTACTAAACTTATTATCTGCTCGCAGAGCATCTACCATAGTACGGAAGTTAGCACGAGCTTCGGACGCAGTGAGACTTCCAGACTCGTTCTGTCCTATACGAGTCCAAGCGTCATTTATAGCGGCTTGCGCACGATTATTTCTCTGAGCTAATGTATTAAGCGCAGCTCCAAAGACAGGATTATCTTGTGCTTGTAGTCCCCATGGGCCGAATATACGTTCAATGTTATCTAGCTTACCAGCTATCTTTTTTTGAATTTCAGTCTTAGGTGTTATAGGATTTATAGCATCATTAAAGACCTTTAAAACATCTTGTACTTCTGTTGACGGGAAGTTTTCAGGTTGAAGTATTTTCTTACCTTCCGATGAGAACACCCCGCCTATTATGTTCGGGTCTTTCGTTTTGACTGCTTCATTTAGACGAGTAAAAGAATTTATCTGGTCATTATTTAAATTACCAGCACCTTCTTCATACAATCTAAGTTGCAATTCATCTCGCGCAATCTCACCTTGCGTTCTATACTGGTCTAATATAGAATTTAAAGTTTGGGCGGGGACACCTTCGGGTACGTCAAATCCCGCTTCCTGCAATACAAAACTGCCTGCTTTTTGCTCTTGGCTAACGGGGGCTATCTTTTCCCTTGCTAGCAAATTCGCTCGCTCTGCTGCCCCAACACGGGCTTCTATTGCGCCAATTCCCATGCCTAATGTCGTTCCCGCCAAAGCCGTTCCAAGCATCTCAGGATTAGTTGCCGCCTCGGTTAGACGTTCATAATAATTACTTCTAAGCGGGTCAGTTAATTTTACATCTTCAACAGGTACATAAAAACCACCTTCTTTATGCTGTTTCATTCTTGGAGTATATCCAATCTGTGTCGCTGTTAAAGCTGTATCAGACAAAGCACCACCAATCACGGAGCGGGTTCCCTCGCTGACGCTCGGAGTGACGCGGGAGAGTGCGCGGGAAGTTTGTTTTGCTGAGAATGGAGCCAGTGCGGAAGTCAGCCCCGCCGCTATCGCGGCATCTGTGTCGCCGGTATCCGCGAGGGTTCGGGTTGCTTCATACCCGCCTGCGAGGTAAGGGGCAGCCACTCTGACAATAGGAGGGCGGGAACGTCCCCGAGTCAAAGCAAACGTTGCAATACCAGGTGCTGAACCAGCTAGTCCACGCACCAAAGCATCTGCCGTTCTTGTGACAGTATTATCGCCAAAAGTATCTCTTATTGGCTGTCCAATGTATTCTCCCGCCGCATCTTCAAGGTTTCTGCTAACCCAAGAAGTGGCTTTCAGGACGGGGTTGGCATCTTTTAAAGAATTAAAGTTAAAGTTCCAACCTTGCCCTGAATACTTTTCTTGGAGAATACGTGCCGCTTCTTCGTCAGGGAGTTCAGTTAAGCCTTCCCTTTCACGAAGTCTAGCGGCACTCGAATATGGTACATTATAGTCTGGCATATTAGTTATTTTCTACAAGTGGTGAAGCTCCGATTGTACCTTGATTTAGAATAGATGATACTGCCGCTGGGTCGAATCCACGAGAACCTCCATTATTGTAGTACTTAGCCTTAGCTATTGCTAATTCTTCTTGCGCTTTTTCTCTACGCCGTTTTGAAACGTCACTATTAAACGCCATAGCCGCTTCTATCAGCTTTTGTTGTTCTTTTACAGCAGCATCAAGTAAACCAAGGTTTACTTTGCTAACTTGTTCAATAACGCTCTGTTCAGATTTAGCGCGGTCTGAACCACTCGGTAGGTCGTTCGTATAACCAAGAAGTCTTCTTAATCTCCTCACTTCTGGGTCTCTATCGACTGCCCCTTGTACATTTCTTTCCCAAACTTCAAACGGATTTTCTAATCTACGAGCAGTTAAAGGTGCAGTTAGTATAGCACCAATCGTATTCCACGGGTCGTCTCTGTAATTATTAGAGGCACGCTTTTCAGCATCAAGTAGTTGTCTTTCTAATTGAACACGAGTTTCCCATTGGTATGGGTCTATCGCTTGCATATTTCTTAGACCTTCATAAGCTTTTATTAACTTTTCTCGTTCCTTATTAGCGTCTTCTGTGGCTTGTTTCAACGTTTTTTCATATTCTGCAAATCTCGATTGAATCGGAATAGTACCATCGTCGTTATAATAAAGTCCATCAGTTACTACATCAGTCGGATTAGAAGCATATAAATCAGGTGCTCCCGCCCTAGACGCGTCCATCATAGCGTCAGTATTAGTATCATCAATACTAGTAGCAGTTGTAGCTGGAACAGCTGCATCTGTACCAGTTGGTTTTAGACTAGTAGGTTCAGATGAAGCAACTTCCGCAAGTCTAGCTTCGGCTTCTGCATTATAAGGCAGGTCTGATGTAAAACCTCCGAGAGCATTACTTAATCCACCTAATAGTTGAGTTTTCACAGAGGTACGTCCAAAATTGGGAAGAATGCTTCTTATGTCTTGTCTAGCAAGTCTATTAAGCCATGCTTCTCGTACTGTATTATCTCGTGCAATGTCTATAAGTTCCGACATAGACTTGCCCTGCAAAGCGGGGGGAAGATTCTCACCTGCCGCATGTGCAATATTTTCTGCATCAATTATTTTATTGCGAGCCGCGTTGTTTATTGCAGAATCAAGATTCGCTCTAAGCGTAGGCTGTCTTGCCACAGCTATATCACCAGCTATATCTGCACCAGACTTCATGTTGTTAAGCATAGCATACGTATCTGGGTCTAGCCAACCAGCTCGCGCAAACATCTCTACCGTGTCATCAACACTGTTAGATGTGTTAATTGAGTTACGTAGTAAATTATCATTACGTACTATACCAGCAACTGCTGACCTTACACCGTTTGGATTTTCAGCTGCTTGCAAAAAACGCATTGCGTCCTTATTCGTAAAGTTAGTTCCACGAGTAAAAGGAATCATCTCATCAATAGTGTGACTGGCTCTACCAATAGTTTGTGCTGCTCGCCCCGCCTTCATTGCATCGCCAGCTGCTCTTGACGCTAATGCTTTTCTAGTTAATCCACGTACTAGGCTTTTAGTTGAACTTGCGGCTGGAATAATAGCTCCTATGGCATTAAAAACATGGTCTGTCGGAGTTAACGATGAACCAGGTTCTCCCATAATATAGTCCCACCTACGCTGGTCTTCCGCTTGTCTTTGAGCGTCGATTTCATTAAGTCTTCTTACAATATCACTAGCAGAACTCCCAGTTGCCGCATTATAAAGTGCACTTCCTAGTTGATGCAATCCAGACACAGCTCTATTTCCAATATAGTTACCGGGTTCTGCAATAGTAGCTAATAATCTACCGAACAGACCAGGTCTTTCTGGTGTATGAAATCCAACATTAGAATCGAATTGAAGTAGACCATCTTCGGTAGTTGAAAAATTGCCAATGTCTGGCAGATAGTTTCTTTCCTTTAAGAACAGTAAGTTCTCTGGTGACAAAGTTGAATAGTCTATTGGCATAATCTATCCTTTACATTATAAATGATTTATATTGTTAGATGTTTCTATTTTGTAGGTAATTTCTACCTATATAGTTACGATTCCCGTAGTTCGTGTTATAATTATAACCAGCATTTGTTGCACCGCTGTTGGCATAATTATAACCGTTTTGTAGAAGGTAGTTACCTAGACCTCCATTAAGTAGAGTTGTACCAGCTTGTACTGCGGCGTTATTAGGTGCAATAGAATTAAATCCGCCAGTCAAAGCTCCCTTAGCCCCGCCTTGAATCGCGCCTTGTACTGCCGCACCAAGAGCTTGTGAACCACTAGCAGCACCAGCGGCAGCTCCCGCCCAGTCACCGAGAAAGAACTTTATAAGAGTACTCAGAGTTTTACCACGTAGATTCTCTCTTATATCTCGCACATCGCTCTTAGCTCCACCTGCACCATAAGATGTACCAGAGCGGTCTCCACCAATCGTACTTCCAGTCTCAGCCCTAGTTATTCCAGTAAGGTCTGACCTTGCTTTCATTCCCCTAAGAGACTGTTGGGCAGCCTGATTTTGTTCATTCTGCATTTGTTCAAAACGAGCTGCATTTTGTGCCATCGTACTAGTGTTAACAGGAACATTAATATTTCCACTAGCCATGTTATCGACAATACCTTGTGTCCAATTAGAAGTAAGGTTTGAATAATCAGCTATGTTAGGATTAGCATAATCAGTTAATCCTTTAACAAGCGAAGCATTTCTAAGATTGATTGCCATAGTAAAATCTCCTTATATACTCATCTGCCACGAGGACGAGTTAGTTTCAGTAGCAGGTTGATAACCATATTCACGAGTAAAGTTCTGTAATAGTGCAAGAGCAAGATTACCCATCTGTGCTGTCGGATTTTCAGCGAGAGAACCGAGAGCTGCATTAAGTGCATTCTCAACATCTTTATTATATTGCGCAGTATATAGGTCAGCTATCTGCTTATCTCTACCAAGTAGATAATCATTTGTTATATCTCCGATAGCAAGATTACTTGTACCTTGTCCAAGACCAGCAGTAGATGCTCTCGCCGAACCAAGTTGATTCTGATAGTCCCGCGCGGTAGTATCATATATATTCTGCACTTGCTGTCTCATATAGGGATTAGTCTGGGTTATGTTAGGATTACCAGACATTATCCCACTAAGTGTCTGTGAAGCTTTACCAGTTAAAGCGTTCTCTCCATTACTAGAAGAAGTAAAATAGTTTGATAACTGATTAGTAACATTACCAAGTAATGTTTTAAGAGCAGGGTCAGTTATCTCCCTGTTCTGCTGATAAGGTGCACTTACAACATTAGATGACGAAGAAGTTTCCCCGCCTCCGTTATTAAATATTTTACGTATTATTTTCATTTTTCGTTCAAGTTTAAAGAATACATTACTCTAATTGGGCGGCTACCAAGTTTTTCCATTAGCCTGCGATAGCTTCTATTTAGATAAGGACTATACCAAACAGCATTAGTATATCCATAAGAAGCTCCAATACGTTTACCTTGCAAAAGCCACTTAATGGTATATTTTTTATGTCTTGGATTTGACCAAACATACCAAATTAGCAAAGTTCCATTATCTTGCTTTTCAGCAAGAATAAAACAACCTAAATCTTTACCTCGCCAAGCTCCTCCGACCAAAGCGCGATTAGATATATACATATCTATTACAGTAGAAACAAATTCTTCTACTGTAATAGGTTTTCCAAAAACAAAAGGTTTACGCTTAATCGCATTTATAAGCGCGGGGAGAAAATTAAGTAAGTCTGTTAATGATTTAAACTCTTTTAAGTTCATTCAAACATATCCTCCGTAATGTATATAGACTCCGCTGAATTAGTATCATGAGTAAAAGTAAATTCTTTTGTTCCAATAGTCACATTCATTGACCCATTAAATTGTAGTTCTACTAACATACCTTCCGTAGCTTCCGATATGTCAATAGTAACATTAGCGTTCGACAGAATGGGTTTAAATGAAATACGGGTTGTCACATAATAAGGAGAAAGTTTATAACTATACTCATCAGACGTTTCTTTCTCGTTGATAAGTCTAGTTCCAACAAGCATAGTTGCTCGTTCTTGTCTTTTTTCATACTCTTGAAAAACACGTTGAATCCAAGTCATAAAAGACTCGTTATCCTTTTTATCTGGAACTATAAAGAAATTAGCCATTATCGTTCTTTCGTTTTAACTATTTTAACAGTTAAGCTAACAGCTTTAAGGCGGGAGATGTAATTTTCTCCGTCGTTAGTATACTCCAATTCAAAAGTTATATATTTATATTCTCCCGCCCGTCTTAACCAATACTGCAAGTATCCTTCTGGATTAACTGTCGCTGGGATTTCAATCCAATTATCGGGGTCTCCATAGTTTTGTCTCGCACTAACACGTAATATCGGCTGAATAGTTCCACCACAATCATATGCAACATTTAAAGATATTAAACTCTTAACGTTCTTTAATGTTTCTAATGCAAGAGTGTTTGTACGCAAACGAACAGTTATAGGTTTATCTTTTGTTCCATACTGGTCATATACAATTCTGAATATATATGTTTTAGATTTATCAGGATTAGGAAGCTGAAATATATCAGAATTGCCCATAATCACGGGCGGGCGCGGGATAGGATTAAAAAGCCAATCCCCATTTCCTGTGTAGCCTTTTTCATTAAGGTCGTTCCAAGTATATTGCAAGCTCCCTTGCGGAAGCATATCATAATATCGAACAACTTGGCTCGTATCAAATAACTTATTATATATGCTCATCGTTAATTACCCTCGTTGTCCATATTTTATCTCGTATACTATACTTGATACACCAGAAAGTTCCAGAATCTTTTCTCTGAAATACCCAACTTACTGCATCTTGGTCTAATTCGTAATGTCCCATAATATTGTCAGTTTTAGTAGTTTCAGCTACTTGATTAAACCAATTCCAAATAGGGTCTCCAATAGGTACAAGAGTTAAACCATCAAGTGCATAAAAATTATCTTTTCCAATGAAATATGAAATTTCATTTACGATTACTACACTGTAATGATAAATGCAACCTGTGTTAGATGTAAGAACGGTAGTTCTGAATCTATCGTCATGTCCTTCGTAATCAGACCGCCAAATAGAATTTTTAGTAAACGTTACAACTACACCTTCTGTCCAAGCTAATCCAGTAACTTCATTTGCATTTGCACCAAGATTAAAGATGTCAGCTTCTTTTGACCTCGTAACTTCAAAATCTTCGGGATTGTTTATATCACTCCACATTATACTTCCGGGATTATCTTCCCCGTCTATGAGAAGATTTCCTAGAAACAGTCTGTCTTTGGTAACTAAAATATATTTTGCACTTACATAGACTGCAACTTCTTCTTCACCTTTTAGTATTTTATATGTTGGAGATACTAGTTGTATTGAAAATGGTACACCTAATGTAGTAGAAGAACCGGGAATTATTTTATAAAGAGGTAATCCTTTACGAGTCATATAAGCAGTGGATATTTCAGTCCATACCCACTGTGCAAATTGCATAGTACCGTCATCATAATTCGTATAAACAGTACCATCTGCAAGAGTAAATTGTCCTATTTCTTTTAATGGAACAACTTGCTCGTCAGGATTTTTTCTATCGCAATAATAAAATTTGTCATCAATTTTTACACCAAAGTATTCTATATTATCTTGAAGTGTTGTAGTGACAGCGTAACCATCTACTTGCCCACTTCCATTAAAAACAGCATATGGTACATACGATGGTTCAGACCTCATAGAACCGTCTTCTACATAACCATTCTCAACTTCTTTAAAATACAAAGAGGTTGAAATGTCGTTTATATCTTGGCGTATACCAAAGTTAATCGGTATTACTATCTCGTTCCGTGCCATCGTTAATACGTCTCCAAAATGTTACTCCTTTTAAAGGAATAGAACTCTCTATGTCTTTTCCGTTGTCTAAATCAAAAGAGCTATAATTATTAGACTTATAATCCATTGAAATATCAACGTTAATGGAAAAGTCTCCAATCCACCATAAAGAGCTTCCAGTAAGTTGTACTTGTGAATTACCATCAGGTATTAAAGAAATAACTAAATAATTTCCATTTGATACCATTTCTGGTGTTACATCAACTTCTAAGTATATTCCAGCTTTATTATCCTCTGTTGGAGTTAACTCTCCTAAAACTATACCGTCTGGGTCATAGCGAGAATTTACTGATAAAGTAAATTTTATTTTATAGTTATAAAAAGTTCTACTAGATATTCCGTCAAATGCATAATAAGGCCAATTATTAACATAATTGCCAGCAAATATAGACCATGCTCTTTGAATACCAATTTTTATTTTTTTAGCATTATTTAAGTTAGGTATTCGTGTACTTCCGTAAGCATTTCTAACAGTTATACTATTTCCTGCATTAGTAACTCTCCATAATAGTCTAGTAGTTCTATTAGAATGTCTTTCTGTTACATTATCAAAAATTCCAGTACCTAAAACATCTGCTTGTAAATTCCAATTTAATTTATAATTAGGACTAACTGGATTAAACCCATTAAATGCTCTAACTAAAAAAGAACTCCGAAAAAATTGAATCGTAGTACCGCTAGTAAGTCCTCTCGAAATAGGGTCTCCTATTGCAACTACAACATAAGGACAAGCAGTTAAATGAGATTCTTTATTTATTACTAATTCGATTGTTCCATTAGCTGAAACATATTGTGTAGCTAAAAGCTTTCCTTTATTATTTGGGTTTGTCGCACTAAATCCTTCATATACAGCAACGACACAACCTGAGTACACAGTTGGTGTTTTATAAAAACACCCAGTTTCAAAACTAGCTATAAGAAAATATTTTCTAATTCTGGGAGGACAAGTACATTTTATTGATAAACTATTGTAAACGTCAAAATTAGTTTTTATTATAACATTAAGTCTTGAAGTATCAACTGGTGTTTGTGGGCCATTAACACTTATACCATTATCAATAGTACTTGACGTATAGCTTGAAACTGGTTGAAAATAAAATTGGTCAACAGGAACACTTGTCCAAGAAGAAACTCCCCTTGTATCTTCTCCAAAAGACCAAGTATTAAATGTAGCATTACCTAATCCACAGACAGATTTACCTTCTAGTTTTTCCCATTCACCTGAAAAAGCGTCATTCTCATTTGGGTCAATAGTATCTTCAATCGCAATAATTTGACCATTACGAAAGTTTCTTTGCTGTGTTTTTATTTGGTCAATAAAAGTTTTATTGTTAGTCATTATATCTACAATAGTTTGTTGTAGACCAGACGAATATTTTAAAAAACGTTTTATTTGACGTAACGCTCTTGCATCTACACTAAATCCGTCAGCGTCCTCTGGTGTGGCAGGACGTAAATCTGCTAATGTATCACCTGTATATCTATCGTTGCTCATACGATGTCATCTGAGTTTGGATTATCATCACTGACTTTTTTCCAGATATTAGCTCCTAAAAATGGAACAGACTCTTGATAAGTAGCATTAGTTATTACTTCATAGCTGTTAGTTCCTTCTGAAATAACAGATAATCCCATATAAGATGCAATTATGTTAGAATTATATCCTTTTGAATTAGTTAGCCATTGACTTGGATTTTCCGTGTTATAACTAACTATGAGATAAGTCGGTTTATTTGTTGGTAAATCTAAACTAATATTTCCAGTTAAGGAGTATGTTGCTGAACCAGTTAATGTCTTTCTTGGACTCAAAACACCTTCTGCTATCGTTGTACCAACGGCATATCCAGATTCGTTTGCATAAGTTATTTTTACGTTTATATTTTCTTTTCCTACTACGTTAAGTTCATCTATCCCAATATCATAAGTTAATGATACGCTAGATAGTTCACCCATATTCAAAAGAATAGCATTATAGCAATAATTATAACTAAACCAGTTAGGGTCATCTGTTGCTTCAAAATGAAACCATCTATAACCCGGATTAGTGGGTTCCAATCCTGATGTTAACTGCTTAGGGGTTGTTCCGTTATATCCTGCGTCTATAACAAAACTATTCATATCAGTACTTTGACTGTTTGGAGTATAACAGCTTATACTCCCTGTTCCCATTAGAAGAGCACCTTTTATTTGCTCCCAAGTACCACTAAAATAAAGTTGATTATCCTCATCATTTGGATTAAACTCATTATCAGTAGTTATATAGATTTCTCCAACAAGAGGAATGCGTATATATTTTTTTAACGCTTCCGATATAATGTTACTTTCAGACGAAGTTAACCATTCAGATATAATTGATTCAAGTCCTTCTGGCTGTTTCAAAAACCTCTTAACTTGACGCAAAGCTGCCGCATGGTATCCAGCAAGTTCAGTATCTTCTGGGTACTGCGGATTTATATCTTCAAAAGTATTTCCAGAATAGTCAGGCATATTAACCAAAAATTTGAATTATTCCTACTTGTTTAAATCCAGAGTTCCAAGTCTCTACATCAAGAAAAGCACTATCTCGTGACTGTCTATTAGCCGCGATTATATTTTCGTCTTCCTGCAAAAACATATACATTCTATCAAGTGTATCATAGTAAACATAATCATGTACCGCAGGTAAAAATTCATTTGTATACTTATCATCAACCGCCCTACTTCCAGTAAGATTGCGATACCCTTGTATACTCAATTCTTCATTAAATCTGGGCGGGAGTATAATAACATTTCCACGCTTCGCCAAAGTATATGCAGGCAAGCATTTAGGTGATTTAAGATAAATGTCAGCAATCATAGAAGTAAAAGGTATAAGTCTCCATTGCTGACCACCTTTACCAACTACAAGCTCGATACGCTTAAACGTATTATTTAAATCAAGGTCGCTTGTCTTGTCAGACGAATCGTTGACTGCATTGACGTTAATAATATCGTTGAAAATTTCAAAGTCTATTTTTATAAGAAGTCTATTTATAGACTCACCTACAAATTTAGAAACAGGGTCTTTCCAATAATCGTCATCTTCTGGACGATTAACGGTTCTCAAAACTTCTAAGGTTATATCTTCTTCTGTCATCATATGACCTTTCTATAATAACGACAAGGGCTACACCCAACGAGAAGTGTAGCCCCTGCGTCATTCTTTAACTCCCTTGAAGTCCACCACCAGGTTTAGCACCCGAAGGTATCCCACCTTGGTTAGATGTGGGAGCGGGCGATTGACTGCCCATATTTTTCGTATCGAAGTTTCCGCCACCGGTCGGAGGCTGGTTTCCTTTCCAACTACGAGCATCAACACCAGACGGCGGAGTTGCTCCGTACAAATCTACGCCTTTTGTTTTTCCATCAAGAGCCATAGTATTTCCTTTTCTTTTGATTGTTAATTCTAGTCAACTTCAAGTTCAGGATTGAACACAGACATATTCTTAATGAACATGTGGTTCATCGGCTTCCAGAACTCTAACGTACCTTCGGAAAGCCATTCATCTTTCCTGCCATCGAAGTCATTCGATTGTATGTTAGTTCTGACTTGCGTATCCCTGTCTCTCAACGGTCTCCAATTTATCGACCATATATCTACGATAAGAGCAGATTTACGATAAATCGGATTTTCATTGAAGAGCGGGTGCGTCACAAATATGAGAGTGCCGAAAGCCGTGATAAGCTTGTTAAATTCAAGCCCAAAAGCTTTCTGACCAACTTCCCAGTGATACGAACCCTGAGCACGCATTGCCTTAGACATCGCACGCATAACGTCAGAACCGCAGAGAACGAGACGTTCAGCAGTCTTAGCGTTATAGTACAGATTGATGTTAGACAACCATTTTTCAAGCAAGTCAATATTGAACTCACCTGTCGCGTTTTCTATGATACGCTTTTCAGGGTCATCATCGCTCGTGGACGGTTTCTTGAAATTGTAGGGATTCCAAACTTGACCGTTAACCGTAATACCGTTAGAGCCAGCGTCCCAAGCTTCAAGGAACTCGAGAATACCCGACATCGTACGAGTTTCCGTCACAGAGCCGTCAGCGTTCGTTACCGTTTTGTTAGAACGTTTCGAGAACAACAACGATTTTTCGAGCTTGACATAGTGGTCTCTCGCAGCGTCCATAGCACGCTTCTTGTACGGACCAGACTGGTCAAACTCCAAGTCTTGCTTTATCGCCGAACCAGTGAAGATGAACGGTTCTTTGAATATCTGAGTCTGATTTTGCAAGAAAGTCGGAATACGAGTACCACGAGGAGTACCGCTATGTCCGCCTTCCTCGAATGCAGAACCGATAACGTCTATCGTCGCACCAGCTGCATAGTCAGCCAAATTACCCGAAGCAACAGTAAAGTCACGTATCGGGAGAACTTCGACATAACCGTTAGTAGAATTGTCCGCAACACCGGGAGTGACAGCTGTTATACGAGCAAGTGCATTCCAAGTATGGAAACGAACAACATCTCCAACAGTCAAAAGACCAACCGAAGTAGCTTTGATATAAAGCTTATCAGCGGTGGTATACGTTTTAGCCGTAATCACAGTACCATCATTAGCATCACCAGTGGTGGGAGCATTAGTGGTAATAGGATTCGTGCCGCGAGTAGTTATGCTCGGAGAACGGTATATCTCCTCCATCCACTCGTGTTTAGTGTTCGCAATGGGGTCAACATTCGCCCAAGCAATAAGAGCCGTAAGCGGAGCACCACCATTGGGAAACGCGTTTATAATTGTGCGACGAAGTGACCTATGTATAAGTTCTTTATCGCGAAACTGCTCCACCGAAGGGAAGCCAAGTATTACGTTTTCTGCCATTTTGTGTTTTCCTTATTAGTAACCAAAGATGCTAAATCCAGCACTTACATTATCTTTGGCTGTTTCATTAGGTTTATTTATTACTCCACCCGATGAGAATGTGCGCGTTGTCGCTTTTGGAACTGACGTCGTTGCTTTCTGTTGTACAGGATTTGCAACAGCACCTCCATTATCGAGTTTGACTTTTGGGTCAAAGTTAGGAATAGACTGTTTAATTACTTTTGATATTTCATTAACCAGTATTTCTTTAAATTGTTTTTCTGGAACTTGCAACAACTTAGGATTCTGTTGAGCAATACTAGCAGTCATTACATTAACTACTGATTTATAAGGAGCAAGTCCGGGATATTCTTCATAGAACTTTGTTTCTGCTTCATGCGCCGCTTTCTGCGAAACTTGTGCAAGAACAGGCTGAATATTCTGTGTAAAGAAATTATCAATCTTACCTGCGTACTTATTAAGTTCTGTATTAGCAATAGTCGTTGCCATGTTCCTACCATACATTGCTGTACGAATAAGAAGGTCTGTCAACATTGCCGCACGCTCTTCTTCCGGAGTCTCGGACGAAAATATCTTACGAGTTTCTTCCGGAGTTATAGAAATTTTACCAAGAATACGGTTTGCTTCTTCTATGGTAAGTTCAGGCTTCTTCTCTTGCTGTGCTTTATTTTGTTCAGCATTAACAGCCGCAACAGCAGAAGCAACAGTTTTAGCAAGCTCTATTTGGTCTATCCCTTTATTGCCATCGTTTGCGGGTTGACCCGAGGGTTGCTGACCGCCTTCGGCGGACGGTGGCTGGTCGGTTGAAGGTTGGGGTTCTTGTTGCTGTGAAGCTTCTGACTGCCCCGCCTGCTCATTGCCCGCGCCGGACGTCTCTGGGTTGCCCGCGGGGTTGTTTCGTTCCAAAGCCATCTGTATCATAGCTACATCTGGCTGTTCTTCTATGTTGTTTTTTTCTGACATGTTTTACTCCTGCCTGGTTATTGATTTTATGTAGTTGTGGAAATCCTCTGGAAGCTCGATTAACGTCCTGTAAACTTCACCAAGACGTTCTAGTCTTTTCCTGTCCTCATCGTTTTTGGGCGGGGTTCCAAGAATATCATAGACAAGCTGTTCAGCTTTCTTGTCTATGAAGTTCTTGAATATAGTCTCATAATCTTGTATCGTCATACATTATAAATGATTTATATTTGACCGTTTTGGAGAGCCTGTGCTATCGGCATCGCTTCTTGTCCTGCCGGAGCTATATTACCCTGTTGCGCTTGCATTATTGCCTGTTCATCAGGAACGACATTTATCTGAGGGGCAGGGGCAGGCTGTTGGGGCGGGGAAGCATTCTTATAAGCCTCGTAATTCCTTATTCCCATTATCTCAAATATCTTAGCAAGAATCTTATCAACCGATAGGTTGGTAGCTTGTATGAGAGTGGGGTTACTAAGAAGTTCCTTAGCTAGACTTGCTATCTGCATACGCCCACCATCTGTGATAGGCTCTATCGGTACGAAGTCATATCCTCCTGCTATTTTGGCAGGGTCGGACATAATCACTCTATCGTACGGATAATATGCAATAGCATCTCCTATTATCTGCTCGTAAACCTCTTGGGTTCTAAACTGTCTGGTATTTGAAAGAATAAGCTCGCCAAGAATATCAAGACCGCCATACCACATATTATTAACCATTAAGGCAAGGCGGGCTTGCGCGGCGGCTTGAACTCCTCTCGTTTGTAAAGCTGACCTTCTACCGGAAGTATACATTCCCATTGCATTCTCGGTTATACCCGTAGCCATCTGTGCTATTTGTTGCAATGTTTGCACAAACGGAACGTGATTCGCGGTCATATCACTTACGGTGAGCGGGATAATCGCATCACCAAGAGAGGTACTTCCTTCAACCCTAATAAAGTCTGCATTGTTAACAACGTCGTCCATATTGACGTTCTTGGTCTTAATAAGGAAGCGGTTCTTAATCGCTTGTCTTATATTCTGCATATGACTATTGATAAGCCAAGTAATCATCTGCTGTAAGCCGTCAAGAACACCAGGGAGAGTCAATCCTATAAAGGAATCTCCGTCGGGGAGGGGCTGACTTACAAAGAACGGGAATTTACCATGAAGCTCCTCGTATCGTTCAAAGCGGATAACCTTCGTATCGTTAGCAACAACAAGAACGAACATTATAGGCTCTTCCTCATTACCTATATCAATACCATACTTTTCAGTTATTTCCTTCGGAACAAGTTTAAGGAACATCTCTACTGTATCCATTTGAGTACCAGTAGAAACATTATTACCTAAAACTGAGTTTACATAATTGAGACCTGTTTGGTCTTTACGAACTCTAAATGTTCCGGCATAACGCTGACGACCACGATATATGTCTTCTGGTATACTGTTAGGAACTCTATTAACTCCGTGGAATAAAGTTCCTTCTTGTTCTAGAAGTTTAACTTTTGTGGTGCATTGTTCTACTGCACAATAGCTACCATTCTGAAAATCTCTTAATGGTACAGACGGGTCAGGAAAGAACGAATAAGGACTAATATAAGAAATTACATTTCCTTCGTATTGTATAAGCTCTTTAACGGTCTCAACTTCTTCATACTGCGTAGCAGAGGCGGGCTGCCCCATTCCGAACATATTTAGAAGTTGTCCTATGGGATTTATAATTGGACGCTTTTCTTTTACCCTGTACTTCTTTTTCTGAGTTTCCCAGTCACAACGACCAACCGTAATACCTTTTGTAAAAGCATCTATAAGTTGCAAATACAAAGTATGATAGATACGATTATGCTTAATCTGGTAATCTATATCACGTTCTAGACCTTCTCTAACGTCTTCGTCTTCCGGACCATATGCGGTTAATTCAAACAGACGTTCTTTGTTCATAAACATCTGCATTGAATTGGCGGCGGCAGTCTGAACCGTGGCAAAGCTAAGAGGTACTATAATCTTAGCAGTTCCACCTTTTTTAAGATTCTGAACATCTTTCTTATCAAGAGACCTATATCCAGTATATCTTAGGTAATCTTTATCCCAAAGATACCAGAATTGAGACATAGTGCTAGATGACTCGCACATAAACGAGCGATAGATATTCACCAGATGCCTCTGAAAATCAGAAGCATTGCTATCTTTGTCTCTTAGGTCTTTATTTATTTGTTCTTGATTCATATTAAAAAAGTTTTTGTGCTAAGAAGTTTGCTACGAAGGTAATAACACCAACTGCTCCCATAGCTTTCCATTTAAAAGCTTCGAGGTTTCTTATTCTCAAATCAAGAGACTCATAAATCTTTTTAAGCATCTCTTCTAGATTCTCTACCTTAGTGTGTAAAGGTTTACATACGAACTCTCTGTGCTCTTTAAATCGTGTATATTCCTCAGACATTGAGTCAAGTTTTTCTTCACGACGTCGAGCATCGTCCTTCATTTCAGCTAAGGTAGTGAGAATATTCTTGTAATTCTCTTCTGCCCTAACAAGTCTTGACGTATCGTCTGACATAACTTAATTCAACTTTAAAATGTTATTCCTAAAAGAAATGCACCAAGCTCCCTCGCCGCCAGCTTCTAAAAAACGATAAGCCGCTACAATCTTGCGCTCGTCCCAAAGTCTATGAAGCCAACTCCATAAACCACCGTTAGCGTGTCTATATTTAACTTCTGCCATACCGTTCTTTAAAAACTCATTGTCGGCTTTCTTCTGACTTTCTGGTAAGCCATCTGAATGTTCGTACCGCCAGTCGTGTATTGCTGCCGTCGCCTGTGCACAAGCGTACGCCTTAGTCAAAGCCTTGCACAAATTTTCAGGTAGAGATGCACCACCCACTCCATTACAAACTTCGCAAAGTTCATCGAGTGAAGCATTTGCGAAGTCATCGGGAAACGAAAGCTTAGCCGCTTTCGCTACCGATATGAGTTCGAGCATCTGGTCGTGAGTGTACATTCTTTAAGACTTTACTTCCTCCGGTTCAACGTCACTGTCGGCGGGAATCAAGAAACCCGACATTTGCTCGATTATCTCGTCGGGAAGCTGGTCAACGTAGCTTTCGCCGTAAACATACGGCTTCGAGAGCCCGTCGCTCCATTCCTCCCCGCTCGGAAATTTTGTTATCGCCTCTCCTTTGAGAGTGATTTCTTTCAGCGCAAAATATATTTCCACGCCTTCTTTACTTTTGATTAGAATTTTCTTAGCCATTTGATTGATTTATTTGAGTTTTGATTTCATCGACGAAAGCTTTTATTGACTGGTCGTTGTCGCCCGCAACTGTGCCGCTTCCTTGTACTGTCGCGTCGTTAGAATTGCCCGAAGCGTCTTTGACAAGCTTAGTAGTTGCATTGCGCGCGATTGTGTAGTTTTCGAGCGCGAGCGAAACTTGCGAAGGCTTTAATGCGGGCGGAATAAGCCTGCCTGCCACATAGTCAGCAATGCTGTACGGCGCGGCTGGCGCGCTTACGTCAAAATTAAAAACGTACAAATTGCGCAACATCATCGGATGCGCCGACGCATGCTGTACAGAATAATTTGCATTGTAAGTGTTTACAGCGTAGTTAACAGTTCCGCTTAAAGAATCTAATGTTAATCCTTTGTAAGGACTTGTAGCTACTTTTGCTCCGTCAACGTATATATCAAAATTAACAGGCGTTGATTCTAATTCTCTGCAAACTCCTATAATAGTATGCTCTTTGCCTAAAAGTGTATCCTTGTCAAAAAAGTAAGATACTTCTGAATACGATATAGTTCCGTCTGTGTTCTTAGAAATTTTTAAATTAATATTAGGATTGTTTATTACGTTGTTAAAACATATTGAACCCCATAACGCCCCAGTTCCGTTGTCTCCAAACTGAAATATTGTTTGAATCCCCTGGGTTGAGCCTTCCCACGAATCAACCCGCACAGTTGCGCAAATTGAAAACGGGAAATTGGGAATCGTAAAATTCGACCCAAAAAGTTTGGCGTTGTTGAAATACAAAGTTCCATGCGGAAGTTTTGATAAAGCTAACGTAGATATATCTGTCTGAATCCCTGAAATTGCAGACTGATTCTGCTTTACTTTGCCTACAATATCTGACATACTTCCAGTTGATATTGTCCCACTAACAGTAAGATTTCCTATCAAAGATGTATTGCCAGATGTAGCAGACTGATTCTGTGTTTTAGAAGTGATAGATGTGACAGATGTCTGTATATTGGATAAATCAGAAGACACTTCGTCAACCGTATCCGATAGATTAGTTATTTCCTGCTGTAAGTTAGCTACCTCGTCCTTTGATGCAGTTCCTGCAAGGTATCCTTTTTCATCAACACCATCAACAGTTGAATCTTCCTGTATCTTAGACACAACCATATAGGTTTGACCACTTTCTGTGGAAAACGTAAGTCTACCCCCAGTGGGATTACCAGCGTTAGATGATATAATATAACGTTCTCCAGGAAGTACCGTCGTAGTTTTGGTCTCTCCGGCGGGGTCTACAAAATCGACAAGAAAAGGAATATTACCTACATTAGTGTAGATAAGTTTAACGTCCTTTACCATGTCTACAAAATTAACTTGTAGACCGCCAGTATTTATTGAAATCTTCATTTTAAATTACCTTTCATTATTATTTCATTTAAAGTTAGTCGTAAATCACTTATTATCGCGTCCTTCTCTTGTATTATTCTCTCCGATGCTAGTGTTATCGGTTGTCCCGTTTTGTTCGTAAAGCTCTGACCATTTTCCAGATATAGGTAATCCGGCAATAACGTGACTTCGTAAAGACGCGAGTCTACTACGGTCGCGTTGCAACCTGTCAACCAAAGCATGTTGACCATCAGCGCGTAATGTAGTAATCTTTTCTTGAAATTCTTGCTCATTCTTGTACTCCTCGTTCAGAACGTCCAACACTAGTTTAGACCTTTTTATCTCTAAGTATATCCTTATACACTCTATAAGAGATGCCAGAGCCTTCAACATAGTGTTGGACGCCAGAACCTGAGGTTAAGTAATGGCTACTTATTAGTGGTCTGGACAGTAGGAGAAGTTCCTGCTGAATTGTCAATAGTTTGAGTTTGAGCATCTTTGATATAACCACCTATATCTGCGGCGGTATCTTCAAAAGATACTTCTCTTCCAAGCAGGTATGATGCTATCACAGTCAATATAACTGCAAAGATACCAAGCCCTGCACCTATTTTCTTTTTAGTTGATTCTTCCATATTTAAGTCTCCCAATTTAATCCATCGAAATTAGAAGTTTTAAAAAATTCACTATCAGTTGATTTAAAAGTATTTGTAAAAGTAGAATGTTTAGGAATGTTCTGTTTAGCCAATACAGGCGGGGGATAATAATCTAAACCGTCATGAAGAATAATTCGTCCGAGGTTTTCCATCATATGGTCATCTTTATCTTTCGGTTTATTGTCTCTATCGAAATACCATGAAGCAAGTTCTTTACGAGTTTCTGTGCAACGTTCATGTACCCAAAGATGAGGTCTATTGTTATAGAAATGTTCGTTAGTAGATTTTATTGCTTCTGTACGTGCTTTACTTCCCTTAGTAAGTTCTATTCCATACTTTTCAAAATCATCTGCAAAAGAACGTTTAGTAGTTTGGTCTACTATAAAAGCGGCAGGTTCTATAAGTATATATCCTATTTGGTCATACCAAGATTTACCTTTTAACCAATTAGCAATTTCTTCAATAGAACCTTTCGCAAACCTTTCATCGAATATGATGGCGTCGGTGGGCGTAATCGCGACCGCAAGGGTCGCGTGCGGTGTTTGCGGGTGGGTGTCGATTGCCACGGCAATGAGCGCGTCTTCGGGCGGTTCGTCGATTGACTTCCAGCCCGCGGGTGTTCCTCGGCTGAGATGCTTGCTTTCGGAGTACCCGTGTATGACGAGCCTCCCCGCGGCCATCGGGCGACCGTCGCGTCTGCATGCTAGCTCTTCCTCACTTAGAGTCTCATAGAAAGCGTCCATTCCTTTTAAGTGGGCGTTCTCTCCCGCCTTACCAGTGTACATCCAGTAATAGTCTGGGTGGGCGGTGCTCTGCATTACTGCCTCGTCCCACATCCACATCTCCTCTATGGGAGTTAATAGACGCCACATAGAACCATCGCGGTCAACAAGTCCACGAGCAACTGCCACCTGCATATCGCGGGGAAGCGGTTCGTCTACATGAATGAAATCCCAGTCTGATGATTCAAGACCCATCTCATTGCGCAAGAACGATTGAACCGTGGCGAAATAAAGCAGACTATCTCGCTGAACACCATCAATAACACTACGGAAAGCCATTCGGGTGGTTCTACCCTGATTGTCTCTCCAAGTATTAGTTATACAGCGGGCGGGGCAATATTCCCTAATTTTCCCCTTTGGTGATGAACCAAAACCCTCACCTGTAAATAGCTCGTCAACCTTATCCCACGTTTGAGCTATAACAAGTCCCTTAACGCCCCGCCTCGGTATCCCAAGACGCCTCAACGGATTGTCGGCGGGGTAAAATCTACGCTCTCCAAGAACCCAACTAATATCCTCTATAACGCCACATGTAGACTTTCCCCACCTATTTCCGCCAAATATATCTCGCCTTTTCTTGTCCGCATTTTCAAAGAACGCTTTTTGCCCGCCGTTATTCGGTACAAAAAAATCTATTTTAAATTCAGCGCGGAGTTCATTTCGTCTCTTATATAACTTCCTTAGCCGAACTAACTCCTCTTCTGATATGTTAAACTTAGACATTTATGATGTCCTCTTCAAGAAGCTTTTGTGCATCGGAATCCGACAAACCTATACCGCGGAGAGTATCAAGTATAGCTTTCTCAATCTTCTTAGACTCAGCTTCCGCATTAACATTATAATTGACCTGCTCAATAGTCTGCCTAGCCTTACCCATTACTCTATCTAGTATCTCGGTGGCAACATCATTCCTTATCTTAATAGGTTGGGTTTCATCATGAAGCAGTCTATATTTTAGCCGCAGGCTAGCGGTTGCCATCTTCTCGATGGTCTCTTTCTCATCATCGAAAACATCAACTTCAAATCTATGATAGAGGTCTTTATGATACTTCGTTATTAAAAGGTTCTGAGCTTCTGGAATAATACCAAATTCTGTCTGAATATCTGAGGCGGGGAGTCCCAGAGCACGAAGCATAGTTATAGCGCGGGAGAGCGGATATTGTGCTAAGTCCTGAACTTCCGTATCTAATAGTAAATCTGCTTCGATTTGTTCACCCATTTGCTTCGCAATGATATATTGCATGCGCCCCGCGCGACATTATAAATGATTTATAAAGACTTCGTCTTGCTATAATAGTTTAAAAGAATCTTATCTCAGAGGGCGGGGCTACGCCTAAAATTGCCGTAGGCAATCCCTGCTTTTTCTGCCTTGTATAATAATATATAGCCGCAGGCAGTGTCAAGTAGTATTATTTTTTGGGAAAAATAATACTTAATTTTAGTGGTAGGTCGAGAGAGGATATTCTATATAGAGACCCCCTCCCCCTTTGGATAGAATACTTATGTCGGCTTCGTCGTCTCTAAAATTATTTTTACTCTATTTCGAGCTTCACTCTCTTTAAAAATAATACACTTATGCGTTCATTACACTTATGCGTCCATAGTGTATGCCGTGGCAAGATATATCGAAGGCGGGGCAAGGCATTCGCCTTATTATGAATAACTTATAAATAATAATTTTATTATAATATTTGATTATAAGTAATAATCCTACTTTACATATGAATAATATCATTTTTTATATCTTTTTATTATTTTATGATAGAAATAATTTTTAATAGATTCTATCATTTTTTATATTAAAATTATTAAAAAGCATAAAAACGTATCAAAACGTATCAAAATATATTAAATCCTATCATAGAAAATTATTTTATGTTTTTTGCTTGACAAAGGCGGGAAAATCTATCTAAAAATTCAAT
>OMDD01000118.1_pt1 | contig 44043 bp, 29 predicted proteins | sample 1674331 | NCBI WGS metagenome assembly OMDD01 (sample SAMEA103958164, study PRJEB25191) | human gut metagenome | biome: human-associated habitat [ENVO:00009003]; feature: intestine environment [ENVO:2100002]; material: feces | place: Germany | collected 2013/2015
GGGGTAAAGATACGCAATATATAGATAAATGATGACAGATGCGGAAAAAAAGAAAGCGGCTGCATCGTGCAGCCGCTTCTGAATCGGTTGTAAATTCTAAAAGTTATTTAGAATGTAATATCCATCTTAACAACAAACGTGCGTGGAGCGGCAACTGCCATCGGGCGGTAGCTATATTCTTTATTTAACAAGTTGTTGACCATAAACTGAAAAGCTACCTCTTTGGACGCTTTTACTCCAAGGCGCATATCCACAGTGGCGTAGTCCGTATTATGTTTTTTCCAATAAGTAGCCAAAGTCTCTCCTTTAGAATAACCGAAAGCGATGCCGCGAACGTAATCCATCAAGTCGAGTTGTGCTTTCGGCCGTTCATCCATCATCAGGTAATCCACTGCGAGGATTTTACTCTTCCAGGCAACGTTCGCACCCAGATTGATACGTTTCCACTGGAAATCTACCGTCGCTTTAAAACTGTGTTTCGGACGATACTTCAAATACTTTCCGGTGTTCGATTTTTCTTTCATTTGAAGAGGATCGGTATAAAGATCCTCCGCATCATTGCGTTCCTTATAATCCGCATCACGGGGTTCGGTGTATACATACCCTAAGTTATAGAACAACTTTGTGTTCTTGTTGAAGTTATAAACGCCGTTTGTTGATATTTCCACTCCGTAGATTTGTGCTTTCGATACGTTATGAAACTGTGCTCCGATTCCGAAACCTTGACCATCGGTTATCATCCGGATGGCATCACTGATGCTGTTAATCATCGTATAGTCCGCATTATTGAATAGTCCGAACTGGAATTCGACCATATCCTTATATTGCGTATAGAATCCTGCAACATCTACAAATCCCTGGAAATTGCCAATCTTATACCCTTGCTTGAATCCCAATTCCGCATTAAACCCTTTTTCCGGTTTGATATCCAGATTCGGGTAAACGCCGACTCCTCCGATATCCTTGCGCAGGTATTTCTCATTGATGGACGGGTTACGGTAGCCTTGTCCGAAGCTGGCACGGATAAAACTGTAATCTGCCAACTGATAGTTCAGTCCGGCACGGAACACGGGGCGGAATGGAACTTTAGTTCCGAATATCTTTGTTTCTGCTTCACGATGGTGATTGTTTACACGATAGTATTCGGCACGCACACCGGCAGATACGCTTAGACGGTCCCAGAAACGTTGGTCGTACTGGAAGAAAGCAGCTATGTTATCGCTTTTGTAGACTTCGTCCATGATGGCCGAATTATACCGTACATGCTCATAAGTGGCTCCGGTAGTGATTTGTGCGCCACTGTCCCATTTCTTGTTGAACTGATAATCGAGATAATAGTTAGTGCTTTTATCAGTCTGCGTCTTAGGAGTATTTCGTGAAGGATTGAGTACGTCGGACACCCAGGGAATCAGATCACCAGGCAATTGTCCGTTTGTCAGTCCTCCCAAATCACTGGGTAGCCCGTTGTCCATCACCCAGGAAATCAGATCACAATAATCGGCAGTCGTCGCGTTAGGGAAGATATTGCCTAATGAAGTGAATACTCCATTCATGGCGTCTTCCAGATTACCATTGATTAGTCCTGAACCGATTCCCACCAATGCCGGGTAGAATGAACTGTAATCACCGCCTGCAATATTCTGTATCGTTTGGGCATCTGTCCCCATATTGCCCAGAATATCCATGATAGATGCTCCCTGGGTAGGACGTACGATATTGTCGGCACTATAATAGAAACGTCCCTTGATCTTATGTGACGTACCGTTTTCCGGATTCACATAGTTGACAAACGGGTCGATATGGAAATTATTATCTTCCCTGCCCATGTTGGTGAAAGGAGAGGGCTTGTACACCTCTGTCGGTGAACGCCAGATAAAAAAGTCACCATATTGATTAGACAGGAAATCGATATTAAAACCATAGTTCAACAGTTTCATTCCCATGTCCGGTTGGTGATAGGTTAGGTTACCTCCCATGCGGAAACGTTTGTTATATCCTTGCTGGCGGTATCCTTCATCGGTGAAAAGATTGAGGCTGCCACTGACGTCGAAATTACCGATACGACGGGCGTGGGAGAGATCGAATCCTTCGTAAATCGGATTACGCACACCACTAAGAAGATTTCCGCGCAGAATCGGTTTGACCGAATATTTATCTTCTTTCCAGAAACTCTTGTCACTCCATTGGTATTCGTCATTCTCCGCGTCGCCATAGATACCGAGATATGCGCTGAAACGTGTTTTCGGAGCTAACCCCGGACGTGCGGTGCGGATATTGATGATACCATTCAAAGCCGATGAACCATATAAAACGGAAGAGGCTCCTTTGATTACTTCAATCTGCTCGATATTCTCCAAAGGTACGGTGTTCCAGTTGATTTCGCCTGTCTTGGGATTCAGGGTACTCATACCATCCACCAGAATCTGACTGCGTGCACCTACTCCGTATGTCCATCCGCTACCACCACGTATGGAAGGTTGTTTGTCTACAATATCCACTCCCGGAAGAGTGCGGAGGGTAGACGATATATCCGTTGGTGCCTGACGGGCAATGTCACCCGCTTTCACTACATCCATGGAAACAGTGACATTACTCAATTTCTGTTCAAAGCGTCCGGCGCTGACCACGACTTCCTCCAACAGTTTGGTGCTTTCTTTCATGTAGACGTTTTTGGTGATTACCTCACGTCTGTCGATTACGATTGGCATCAGTACATCTTCGTAGCCCACATAACTGAATACGAGATCGACACCCCCTTCGGGCAGCTTGATTTCATAAGCCCCATGAATGTCGGACACTACTCCCTGATTACCCTGTAACTTATACGTAACGGCTGCTCCCACCAATGGCTCATTGGTATTTGCATCATATATATGTCCTTTCAGCGTTTGGGCAAAACTACTCCCAAGACTGGTGAAGCATAGTAGCAAAGTTAGAATATATATTTTCTTCATTGTTTTCTTTTTTGATATTCATAGTTGATGTTTATTCTTGTGGCAGAAGATCCAATCCTAGGTCAATAGTATTGGCTGCATTCCATAAAACCGGCAGACCGTTTTCGTCATTTCCCATGAGAAGTCCGAGCAGGTTTTTAAATACAGTATTGTTAGCCATGCTTTCCGGCAACATTCCTTCCACTATCGGTTGTAGCCCGGGCAATAATTGAATGAAAGCAGTTGTCGACTCTTTGGTTAAGTAAAGATGGGTATGTCCGTCTTCCTCTTCTATATGAAAGATAATTCCTTCAGTCAGTAAGTAGAATACCTGCTGGAAGCTCGCCGTATCCATACTGGTTATGATACCGAGCAATGGATTGTCGATCATGGAGTTTACGATTCCGAGCAACAGTTTCAGTTGCACAGGATTGGATTGGGCAAGAGCTTCCATAATTCCGGAAACCAGTCCTGAATCGATAGGAGTTTCACCGTCCTTGGTTGCCAGACTGATAATTGCCGGTAAGTTCAGGTTTATTTTAAGTCTACCGCTCTCCTCTGTCCAGGTGATTAGATTAATTGGTGAAGCGGTCCACGTACGGTCTGTCAATGCATTATTGATATCTTTTTCCGTCAGTAAACCAATCATAAACTTGGTGACAAATGTTGCGATGGTACCGACATCTTTATCCGGATCTATGTTATTGATCGGTACGCTGCCGATGTAAACGGGACTCGTCGTATAATTGGCTACAAGGTTACCGTCGGGTTGTAGGGTGATTGTCTGAAGAAGTTGCGGTATGAAATAGCAAAGTGCATTTTGAATCAGTTTCATCCTTAAAAACAGTGTACTGCCCGCTTTGGTCAGTTCCACGTCATCCAGATGGACATAGAATCCTCCGGTTAAGATTTCATTCGTTTCTTTCCATACATATTGCCCTCCGCTGTAAGTGACAGTCATTTTCTTTCCTTTAGTGAAATTGGATATGCCATAACTTTTCTTCCATTTATTTTGCGGTATTACTACGTCCAAATCCAGTTTCATTGTTTTTGGAGTGATGGCACCGCTGTATGTCACGGTTGCTCCTCCCATCGTGACGTTTTTGCCGCTAAATGTATAAGAGTCTTCCTGTTCGCACAGACTGATTGGAAGAGGAGTTTGTTTCTCTCCCGGGATAATATCATTCAGTGTCAAGGTTCCTTTTTCACTGTCTTCTGTTTTAAAGTCGACAGTTTTTCCAACGAGTTTCTCCCCGCTGTAGGTCAGGTTTAAGGTCGCCGGTTTGATGTATGAGCCATACTCCTGGCAGAGTTCACCCGGCCAGAATAGCTTGTCATTATAGGTTTCCTCGCAAGATGTAAGGAGGAAAGCCGTACAAGCTACATAAAAAAGTCTTTTTAAAGTTCTCATTCTCTTCTAGGTTTTATTTCAACATATTTATTAAAACGATGCAAAGTACGGCTAATAGGTGACTGCCGTCAAGCTCCATTCTTGGGATTCAATATTCTATATTTGCTATTTTCTTAAATACAATCCTAATAAAGAAGAAAATAATGTTCTATTTGTAGGATATAATATACCATTTTTGAACTTGTTGCCCGGAATCCGGATGAAATGGATATTTTTGGTAAATTAAAAAAGAACTGACGATGACAACGAACGAATCCTTTCCTAAATTTGACCTTCCGGTTGATTTTATAGCAGATGACAGTATCACCGGAGATATCTTAAACTACTATGGTAATTTCCCCTGCAAAATAAAAGCCGGTGTCTTTGTGCTTTGTACGGAAGGGATGGTCAGAGCTACCATTAATTTGTTGGAGATTGTCATTCGTAAGAATGATTTCATCGTTGTTCTTCCTAATTCATTCATTCAGATACACGAAGTTTCGTCTGATACCCGTATTTCTTTTGCCGGTTTCTCGTCCGATTTTATGCTTTCGGGCAATTATGTGGAAATCCTGCTGGACTTTATGCCTATGATATTGAACAGTCCGGTCATCTCTCTGCAAGAGGATGTTGCCGGCTTATACCGGAATGTATATCTTTTACTGATTCGTGCTTATACACTCCCACATTCATTAGAAAATAAAGAGATCATACGTTCCGTACTGGCTATTTTTTTGCAGGGAACGAAAGAATTGTATAAACGCTATGGCAAGAAGCTCGATGAACCTTTGAGAAGAGAACAGGAGTTGTACAGGCAGTTTATACAGTTGTTGATGGTTCATTATACCAAAGAGCATGAAGTGGCGTTTTATGCGGAGAAGTGTGGGGTTACTGCGGCACATTTCTCAAGTGCCATCCGTCGGGCAAGCGGATACAGTCCGTTGGCAATCATTACAGAAATTATTATTATGAATGCGAAGGCCCAATTGAAAACCACCCGGTTGCCGGTGAAAGAAATAGCTTTCTCGTTAGGCTTTAACAATCATTCTTTTTTCAATAAATACTTTCGTAAAAAGGTGAAGATGACTCCGCTGGAATATCGCGAGAAATAAATCTGCGTCTGCTTAAAATTGGACTATACATAAAAATGGGATGTTTTATACATTCTCCCTGCTGTCAATCAGAGCCGGTATGCAAGAGGTTGATAAAAAATCGCTTAAATATGTATCAGGGAAATGCGAAAAGACAGCGCTTTGCTGATGGAAGATCCTTTTGGTACTTATTTGCTTTCAGAGTCGGAGTAAATGAATGATTCTTTTCCTATTATATAGCTATTTGCTATATAAAGAATCAATGGATTCTGAAGTGAAATAACTTGGAAATGGCTCTTCTTTCAGCCCAAAAATCCTTTCTCACCGATGAACGCTGGCTTGGTCGGTGAGCAAGGATGCGTTTCTCACCGACCAAGCCTGCGTTTCATTAAAAGGAAGGGTGCATTTATACCATAAAGACCGTCTGTTTTTCCTTGTATTTATGCATAATAAGGGGCTGTATGTGTATAATCTTGCATTAATTTATGCATTTTATTCTCTGCTTGATTTGATTCATAGCCACTGTCAAACGGTAGAATCTTAAAAATAGAACAAAACTGTTTACCGTTGAAATCCGTTCTTTGGTCGATTCTATTTGGAGGAAAAAAGCTGCAGTCTTACTTTTGTTTCGATAACATGGAGTAATCCCGGAAAATAACTGCTTAAAAAAGCCTCAGAAGCTATTCGTAGCTAATGAGGCTTTTTATTTATAAAGGACGGGTACTCGTTTATTTGATTCCCAGTTTTTTAGCAATCTCTTTAGGCAGTGCGTCTTTGTGTACAAGAATATTCATAGTCTTGTAAGCAACGAATGCTTTGGAAGCATACCAGATACCATTGTATTTGCCTGATTTACCCCAAGAATTCTTCACCATGAAGTATTCTTTTCCGTTTTGGTCTTTAGCGATACCGTAGATTACCATTCCGTGGTCGTCCGTAGTTTCCCAATTGTCAAAAGCAACTTGGCGCATTTCTTGAGTGACGTCGATTTCCGGGTATGGTTTGGTTGTCATCATTTGACGTTTGTTAGCAGCAGTCAGGCCGGTCCAGCGAGCCATATCCGAACCGGAAAGTTCAGATTCTTTGTTTACATCCGGCATAACGGCGATACCGTCACGTGTGAATCCCTGTTCGCTGACGTCGCTACCCCATGCAAAGGTATAACCTTTCTTTACAGCATTGTCCATTACAGCCATCAGCTCTTCGATAGGCAGGTTGTAGGATAAACCATTGCGCCAATTATCCTGAATCTCGATTGCGAATTGAGAATAGAATGGATGATGTGTATAAGAAGTCAGTGATACATAGTCGTCACAGTTCAATCCCAGTGATTCAGAAAAAGTCTTCGGAGTATATTCTTTGCCTTTGTATGTGAATTTCTCCGGACATGCTCCCAGATAAGTATCATAAATAGCGCTTAGTCCGTTTTTCCATACCGGAGTCAGTTTGCTCAACTTACCTTTCGCAATAGCATTGATGTAACCGGAAGCAACAGCATCCAGCTCGTTATGCACCGGCAACGTGTCACCGTACATGATACCCGGCATCACTTCTTGAGGAACAATACCATAATTCTTGATGCAGTACATTACATCATAAAAACTTCCGCCCGGGGAAAAAGAACTGTCACCATGATAGCGTACATAGTTTACTCCGCGATCCTGCATCGTTTTGTGTACGACAAACATTTCAGACAGGTCATACTCGCCTTTACCTAAGCGAAGCAATTCTGATTCAATGAATCCGAGAGTTGAGAAACTCCAGCAAGTGCTCGAACGATTTTGATTCTTGATAGAAGTAATCGGGTTTTCTTTCACTGTCGTGAAAACAAAACCTTCTTCAGGTTTTGCATCTTGTGCCATGATGTTTAGGCTGAACAAGCCTAAAGCAGCAATAAGGATTGTCTTTTTCATTCCTATGAAATTAATATTAAATTGTTTTGGCTACAAATATAGGAAAGTTTCACCACAGATTACACAGATTTACACAGATTATTTCACCATAGAGGACGCAGAGGACACAGAGGAAGATAAAGGAAAATTGAGATCAGGACAGACTGCAGGAAGCAGTTACCGCTCTAACTACTGGATTTACGACCCTTTGACAGACCTGTGGGATGGGGAGGATTTGACCGATTTCGAAGGAAGCACACGCTCGAAAGCTGTATGTTTTTCTACCGGAAAACGGGGAATTATAGCTACAGGAGGATCTTCCACTTATTATTACGATGATACCTGGGAGTTGAAACCATACGAATATGAAGAGAAATAAAAAAGTAATAGGTGTTAGTTGCTTTGTCTTACTGCTTTTAGTGGGAATCATGTATGTGTATGTGCATCCGGTAAATAGATACCGTTTGGAAGTGACCCGGGTTGGAGGTAGTGGGTACGGCTATAAAATTTATGAGAGAGAGCGTTTGATAATTGTTCAACCTTTTTTATTGGCACAATCATGCCACCTTACTGGCACGACTGTGTCAATATGGTGGCACTGGAGTGCCAATACGATGGCACAAGGTAAAGCATTAAGTACAGATTATTTGTTCTCTTCTTCTTTGGGTGCTACTACATAATCTTCTTTAATAAACTCATCATACACACGCTTGGGATGATCGAATGGAGCGGTTCCATTCTTCTGTTCATTGAAGTTTTCCCGGCGGAATTGTTTCAGTTTCAGGTTATCTTCTGCATACTCTCTCAATTTCTTATGCTCATTTCCGTAGAGCGAACTTTCAGTCACGTCAGAATTGAGCAGGTTTTCTTTAGGAGTAATAGTAGGTAGGAGCACTTGTTCCAACAGACCACGATAGGCACCGTTATATTCGCACCATACGATATCGTTGGTTACAAATATACGATAGGAGTACTTTGACCATGCGGTTTTGATTTCAATAGATGTAGCATAAATTTCAATGGTAGCTTCTGAACCATACGCTTGGTCACGGATCACAACGGTCGTCCGACCGCTCAGTTCTTCCTTCACGGAAGTTTGCCACTTATCAGAGTGTAAGATTTCTTCGATAATTTCCGGCAAATTTTCTTTAATCTCAAACTGTATTCTCATGGTGCTTGCCTGCGGGCAGGACTTTTTTGATTTTTTCCTCCTTAAACAATTAAGCTAGCCTAAAGTTACATAGATTGAAGCAAAAAAACAAGATTTTGTTTGAGAATTTGTTATTTTCGCCAAACTATCTGCCTTTTTCGTTTGTTTTTACCATAAATATGCACAAATCGTAAAAATAAAGTTTATGCGGAACAGGGCCCGGAAGAATTATGTCATTTATGTACTGATGTTACTCCTGTTTGGAGGGTTGATTTATGTTGCTATTGAAGAGGGTGACCGGTTTTCGCACTATGCGGTAAATGCGCAGAACATGGTACAGGGGAATCCATTCACTATGTTTCTCCAGTTTATACAGGATAATCTTCATCATCCGCTCACTACCTTGTTGATTCAGATTATAGCCGTACTGCTGATGGTGCGTCTTTTTGGCTATTTGTTCAGTCTGATCGGGCAACCGGGAGTGATTGGAGAGATTGTTGCCGGTATTATGTTAGGACCTTCCGTACTCGGCTTTTTCTTTCCGGATGCTTTTCATTTCCTTTTTCCGGCACACTCGCTTACCAATCTGGAACTGTTGAGTCAGGTGGGACTGATCCTTTTTATGTTTGTCATCGGTATGGAGCTGGATTTCAGTGTACTGAAAAATAAAATCAATGAAACGCTGGTGATTAGCCATGCCGGAATCTTAGTACCCTTCTTCCTGGGCATCTTGTCTTCTTACTGGGTGTACGAAGAATATGCAGCTGCCCAAACTCGGTTTCTTCCATTTGCCTTATTTATAGGCATTTCTATGAGTATCACCGCTTTTCCGGTATTGGCGCGCATCATTCAGGAGCGGAATATGACGAAGACTCCTTTAGGGACGCTGGCCATTGCTTCCGCTGCCAATGATGATGTGACCGCCTGGTGTCTGTTGGCAGTGGTGATTGCTATCTCCAAAGCAGGAAGTTTTGCCAGCGCACTTTATTCAGTGGGGCTGGCAGTTGTCTATATTGCGGTCATGTTTTTGGTTGTTCGACCGTTTCTGAAGAAAGTGGGAGAAGTATATGCCAACCGGGAAGCAATCAATAAAACATTCGTGGCATTTATTCTGCTCATTCTTATTATTTCTTCTTGTCTGACCGAGATTATTGGTATTCATGCACTGTTCGGAGCCTTTATGGCAGGGGTAGTGATGCCATCCAATCTGGGTTTCCGAAAGGTGATGATGGAGAAGGTGGAAGATATTTCATTAGTCTTCTTTTTACCTCTGTTCTTTGCCTTTACCGGATTACGCACGGAAATCGGTTTGATAAACAGTCCGGAGTTGTGGATGGTATGTTTACTGTTGGTGACGGTTGCTGTTGTCGGCAAACTGGGTGGATGTGCCATTGCCGCCCGTTTGGTGGGTGAGTCGTGGAAGGATAGTCTGACGATAGGGACATTGATGAATACACGGGGATTAATGGAGCTTGTCGCTTTGAATATCGGTTATGAAATGGGAGTTCTTCCTCCCTCTATATTCGTAATTTTGGTCATTATGGCGCTAGTTACGACCTTTATGACTACTCCTTTGCTTCATTTGGTGGAACATATTTTCGTACGTCGGGAAGAAAAATTATCTTTGAAGCACAAATTGATATTTTGTTTCGGGCGTCCGGAATCCGGGCGTGTGTTGTTGTCCATTTATGATTTGTTATTTGGAAAGCAATTGAAGAAAAATCATTTGATTGCAGCACACTATACGGTGGGTACGGATCTGAATCCGTTGAATGCCGAACATTATGCCAGCGAGAGTTTTGCTTTGCTCAATCAACAGGCAGCGAAATTAAATATCCAGGTAGATAACCATTATCGGGTGACAGACAAACTTGTACAGGAAATCATCCACTTTGTCCGTAACGAACATCCTGATATGCTGCTTTTGGGAGCCGGGAGTCATTATCGTTCGGATATGCCGGGAACTCCGGGAGCAATTTTATGGTTAACGCTCTTCCGGGATAAGATTGATGAGATTATGGAGCAGGTGAAGTGTCCGGTGGCCGTATTTGTCAATCGTCAGTATCGGGAAGGTGCGACGGTCAGTTTCGTACTTGGCGGAATGATTGATCTGTTTCTTTTTTCCTATTTGGATAAGATGTTGCAGAACGGACACTCGGTACGTCTTTTCCTTTTTGATACGGACGATGAAGAGTTCCGTGGACGCATTGACGATTTGCAGGTGCGTTATCCGGAACAAACGATGATAGTGTGGTTTGCGGGAGTAGAAGATTTAGTGACTGAAGAGAAAGACGGGTTATTGATAATGAGCCATCTTTCTTATACGAAATTATCCGAGGATGAGGCTGTGATGCGTGAATTGTCATCTTTGCTGGTAATCCGCCGGAATAAGAATACGGGAGATAAAAATGAAGGACTTGAAAATTGATGAATCTACGGGATTAGTGTTGGAAGGCGGGGGAATGCGTGGAGTATTCACCTGCGGTGTGCTTGATTATTTTATGGATCACGATATCCGGTTTCCCTATGCGATAGGAGTGTCTGCCGGTGCGTGCAACGGGTTGTCGTATGCATCACGGCAACGGGGACGTGCCAAGTACAGCAACATTGACTTGTTGGAGAAGTATGATTATATCGGTCTGAAACATTTGCTCAAAAAGCGTAATATACTGGACTTTGATCTGTTATTCAATGAATTCCCCGAACATATTCTTCCTTACGATTATGAAACATATTTTGCTTCACCGGAACGTTTTGTGATGGTGACTACGAATTGCATCACGGGAGAAGCCAACTATTTCGAAGAGAAAAAAGACAGTCGCAGGGTGATTGATATTGTCCGCGCATCCAGCAGTCTCCCTTTTGTATGTCCTATTACTTATGTAGACGGGGTTCCCATGCTCGATGGAGGAATTGTAGATTCCATACCTTTGCAAAGAGCCATTACGGATGGCTGCACGAGAAATGTTGTGGTACTCACCCGTAACCGAGGGTATCGGAAAGATTCGAAAGACATTCGTATCCCTTCGTTTGTATATCGGAAATATCCGAAGTTGCGCGAAGCGTTAAGTCGGCGGTGTGCTGTTTATAATGAGCAGTTGGAAATGGTAGAGCGCATGGAGGATGAAGGACAGATTATTGTTATTCGCCCGTTAAAACCTGTAGCCGTAGACCGCATCGAGAAAGATGTGCAAAAGCTGACAGAGTTTTATCAGGAAGGGTACGAATGTGCGAGAGCCTTACTTGAAGAATAAAGTTTCCATAGTTGAACAATAGACAGGTTCTCCATGCTTTTTTGTTTTTCTTGAATGTCAGATAGGATAATTGGGCGTGTTCCCTTTTCATTTCGAATGGGTATATTGTTCAGCAGCCTTTTTTAGTTTCCTACCCATCAATTCTACCAGAGTCTTCGGATAAAGAACTTGTATTCCCTCGGCATATCCGAAGAATACTCGTTCTAACTCATGGTTGATGACGACTTCAATTTCCAGTATGACACTTCCGTCAGCTAATCTTTCCACCACTTGCTGGCTGCGGTGTATAGGCTTGGTTATGATGTAAGGTGCTTCGGCAGCCGCTACCTTGAAACCGACTTTCTCCGCTACACTTCCAGTGTTTTTAGTGACTCCTACCAGATCATCGAAGAACGTGTTCGGATCGAAGAACGTATTTTTTATGTAATGTTCTTGTGGCAGAACCTCCAATGATTGTATTCTGTCCAAAGCTAAATTTTGCAAGATCCGTCCGTTTCCTCTGACACCATAAACGAACCATCGGTTGCGATACTCTTTTAATAGATAAGGATAAAAAATAAAGCTGTTGGCCGAACGTGCCTTGAACGAACGATATTTGAGCTGTATCGGATGCTCGTTTACAATCGCGTGATAGATCGTATCCAGATAATCCAGTCCTTTCAATGATTCATTCTTTTCAAAGTCAATGACAGGAGTGGTTTTCATCCGGGCAGAAGCAACGTGATCTTCCAGGCGGTTGATAATATCGCTCATTTCCGTAAAATAGGAGAAGCCTTTAAACTGCCTCAACACTTCCACTGCTTCCGACATCGTTTTCAGGTCTTGTTCGTTCAGCGGAGTTTGTGTAATGCTGTATTCCGGATCTTCGTATTTATAGTATTTATTTTCGTACACCACAATCGGAGCGTTATAACCCAGCTTCTCGCTGCGCATCATCTGTATATCCATTTGTACCGTACGTTTGCTTATGCCTTTATCGATGCCTTCGTATTCATAAAGGGCATCCGAGCAAGCATCTACCAAATCTTCCAACGTCCAGCGTCGATAAGGATTACGCAGACAGTTATCAATTGTTTTATAACGGATTAAGGCATTTCTATTTGCTGGCATAAGTAGAAGAATAAAGATTTGCTTCAAAAGTAGAAAAATAAATTCAGGAAAACAAAGAGGTTACAGGTCTTTATTCTTGGATGATAAAAGAAAATTCTTAGGATTTGTATCAAATTTGATACCCTTTGAAACAAAGTTTATAGACGAAGGCGAAGATACCCCCTATCTTTGCCTTCGTCTTTTAGATTAAAAGCTTGTATAAACTAGGAATACTTTGTTGCCATGAAAACAAACCCTTGGATGAAACTATGTAAAGGTGCAATACTTGCGTTAGCAGTCTCTTATGGACTGACTTATTGCCACACAACTAAAAGCAAGTTGACCTTGGAACAGAAAAGCGATAGCCTGACTGTCATCCACATCACTAATCCGACTAATTATATATTGCTTCCTATAGAAGAGGAAGCAGCGGAGAGTCAGGTTCTCCTCAATACAGGAGAAGCTGCCGATACTGATATGGATATTCGTTTGGCACAGACTAAAGTGGACTATTTCGTTCCCTTTGCCTTGCCTGCCGGAGTGAAGACTGCCACCGTGCGTATTCGTAATAAATCAAAGGAGGCACTTTGCTGGAAAGAAATCAAGTTATCTGATACATTTGATACTACCAATACAGAAAAGTTCCGTCCTGTTTTCCATCATACTCCTCTCTATGGCTGGATGAATGATGCCAACGGATTGGTGTATAAAGATGGAGAATATCATTTGTATTTTCAATATAATCCTTACGGCTCTAAATGGGGAAATATGCATTGGGGACATTCTGTCAGCAAAGACCTGATGCATTGGGAACATCTGGAACCAGCTATCGCCCGCGATACATTGGGACATATCTTTTCCGGTAGCTCTATTGTCGATCAGGAAAATGTAGCCGGTTACGGAGCAGGGAGTATCCTGGCTTTTTATACTTCTGCCAGTGATAAAAACGGGCAGGTCCAATGTCTTGCTTTTAGCAAGGATAATGGACGGACATTTATTAAATATGAGAAGAACCCCATCTTGTGCCCTGCTGATGGTTTGAGAGATTTCCGTGATCCGAAAGTGTTCCGGTATGAACCGGAAGATAAATGGGTGATGATTGTCTCCGCCGATAAAGAAATGCGTTTCTATGACTCTAAGAATCTGAAGGACTGGAACTATATGAGCAGCTTCGGAGAAGGATACGGGGTACAGCCTTGTCAATTTGAATGTCCGGACATGGTGGAACTTCCAGTGGATGGAGATCTGAACCGTAAGAAATGGGCATTGATAGTGAACGTCAATCCGGGATGTTATTTCGGAGGAAGTGCCACTCAATACTTTACAGGAGACTTTGATGGAAAGAAATTCAGTTGTGACAGTCAGCCGAATGTCACCAAATGGCTGGATTGGGGGAAGGATCATTATGCTACCGTTTGTTTCTCAAATGCTGGAGAACGGACGATTGCTGTTCCTTGGATGAGTAACTGGCAATATTGTAATATTGTTCCGACAAAGCAATTCCGTAGTGCTAACGCTTTGCCGCGTGAGTTAAGTCTTTATACACAAGACGGTGAAATTTATCTTTCAGCAGCTCCGGTACCGGAGATAAAGACTCTGCGAAAAGAAAAGAAAGAGATTCCGGCATTTACGGTTGCCAATGATTATCATATTGATTCTTTATTGGCTGATAATGATGGTGCTTATGAACTGGCATTGGAAATTACCGCCGGGGAAGCGGAGATTATGGGATTCAGCCTCTTTAATGATAAAGGGGAAAAGGTGGATATCTACTTCAATCTTCCGGAAAAGAGATTGGTTATGGACCGGACGAAAAGTGGTATCGTGGATTTCGGAAAGAAGAGTGTACCTCATGAAATAGAGGTTCACGACCGTAGAAAGACGACTTCCATCAATTATATAGATGATTTCGCATTAGCTACCTGGGCACCGATAAAGAAAGAGAATAAATATACGTTGGATGTCTTTGTTGATAAATGTTCTGTAGAAATATTCCTGAATGGAGGAAAGGTAGCAATGACTAATCTTATCTTTCCATCGGAACCATACAACCGTATGTGTTTTTATAGCAAAGGAGGTTCATTTCAAGTAGATTCATTCAATGCGTATCGGTTGGGTTTATAATAGAAATAGAAGTTACACAATAGATGTTTGCATAGATTCAGTGAAAGCAACAAGTATTGATTGCTTTTTAAAGATTCATAGGTTAGATTTGTAAGTTAGGTTTTGTAGATTAGAATTAGGTATTTGGTAGCTGTCAGATGTGAAATCCGGCAGCTACTTTTATTCATCAATTATTCATCAATTTCAATTGTATATCCTCCTTGGAATATCTCTTCCGGTTGTAAGTGCTGCATCCAGTCCTTATCTTTATATTCACCAGTATAATGTGCACGGTCGCAACGTCCGTACCAAGGTTCGATGCAGACGAAAGGAGCATTCTTTGCAGGTGGAGACCAAAGACCGACTACCGGAGCGTTAAAATGTAAACTAAGATAAGCCTGTTTCTCTTTATTATATAAGGTAACTTTACGGACCTGTTCATTCTCCAGTATCAAAGCATCTTTATCAAACGTATGCGTGTCCAGTGGTAATAATCCGTCTGTCAACTCTAAAGAATATTCTGTAGAAGGATCAGCGCATCCCTTTTCTGAAATGAGAATATATTTCAAACCGTTTTCCTTGTCAAATCCGAAGAACCCTCTTTCAGAATTGCTTGCATCGAACTCCGGCCAATAGAAAGCTGGATGTGCCCCAATCTGAAAATGCATATCCTTTTTACCGCTATTCTTTACTTCCCACATAACCTCAATTTTCTTTCCCTGGATGCGATAGCCTATTTCCAGACAGAATGGAAACGGATATTTCTTTAAAGTCTCTTCATTACTAACAAGACGGTAACGCACTTCATCCTCTTTTTCAGCAACAATCATAAATTCCATGTCACGGGCAAAACCATGTTGAGTAAGCGTATAGGGAATCCCTTCATTCCGATACTCATTTTCCCATACGCTTCCGACAATTGGGAATAGGACAGGAGAGTGGCGTTTCCAAAAAGCAGGATCGGCTTGCCACAGATATTCTTTTCCATTGGCGACGATACTGCAGAGTTCAGCTCCGTGAGGAGATACTTGAATCGTGAGTTGTTTGTTGGAGATTGTTTTCATGTCGTTTATTTATTGGATTATTTTAGAGTTAATCTTTAAGTTCATCTTCCGATCCTTCTTTCGAGATGTTTTCAGATTTACCTTTCAGTAGAATACCACTTTTTGCATTAAGAGGAGAGATTACTCTCTTGCCCGTTTTAGCCTCCAGTTCCAGTCGGGCATTGCGGGCAACTTCTCCACCTTGTTGAGCAATATCCATGTGGTCATTGAATGTTTCGGGATCGCTGATTTCGGATATTTCTTTAGTAGAAAGTTCGGCAAGCATATTTAATACCAATTCTTTATTGGTCATATTATCCCGTAGGTTTTCTTTTTTCAATCCTTTAAATTGTTTGTACTCTTTAGATGTCATATCCGACCAGGTCTGATAAATAATATCTGTGAGTGTAGCGAATTGAACGCCTTCTTGCAATCCATGTTTCTTCCACTCGTCAGTCAAGTCTTTACGGATTTCTATTGATTTCAGACGTTGGTTAATCCAGCTATCAGAGTATCCCATACGTTTATAATCCATTAAGGCCTGATCAATTGATAATTCGGGGTCTTGTATTTGGTTGAGCCGTTCGCTGGCAACCTTAGCCATCCATAGTTTGAAAGGTTCTGCCTTAGGAGAAGGAATAGATTGGATAAGGCGGAGAAGTTGTTCGGTATCGGCAACATCGGTTAGGCGCATTTTACCATCCGCTGCCTGCATTTTCAAACCGTTACAATTTGTAACGGTTTCGTTTCCTTCCGCTAGTAGTCTCTTTTTTAACACACGCCAATAAGTTTGAGGGTTACTGCTGTCTGTCAGAACAGCCACCACATCTACTATCGAAAAATACCACTTCTCTTGTTCATCATCCCATACCGTACGTACTCTTCTTTCTTCAAAGAGTTTTAAAGCTTGTTGCTTAGTCATGAATCTTATTTTTAGAGTTTATTATTTAATGAAGAGTCGTTCTTTCTTTGGGCTCATATCACTATACAAAGGTAGCGTTTTCTGCAATTATAAAAGAATATGAATCCAAGAATTCCCATAATGAAAGAAAACATGTATAAAACCCTATAAAATAGCGTTCTATGCAACAAATGTTATAGCCTTTGAAACATTTTTTTCAGTCGTTTGATATAAATCAACCGTAATTTGCATTATCGATATAGATAAAATTCGTACTTTTAATTTAATAACATCAAACTAATGCATCGTATTATGAAGAACAAAAAACTTCTTTGCAGCGTTTGTTTCCTGTTTACTTTCATGTCAGTCCTTTGGGGGCAAAGCATTACGGTGAAAGGAAACGTTACTTCTAAAACGGACGGACAGCCGGTCATCGGCGCCTCTGTTGTTGAAGCTACAGCTACTGCTAATGGAACAATTACTGATTTAGATGGTAATTTCACCCTTTCGGTTCCGGCTAACTCTACTTTAAAGATTACGTATATTGGTTATAAACCGGTGACCGTAAAATCGGCTGCTATCGTTAATGTATTATTGGAAGAAGACACTCAAATGGTAGATGAAGTGGTTGTAACAGGTTATACCACTCAACGTAAAGCCGACCTGACCGGTGCTGTTTCCGTAGTGAAAGTAGACGAAATCCAGAAGCAAGGGGAGAACAACCCGGTGAAAGCACTTCAAGGCCGCGTGCCCGGTATGAACATTACAGCGGATGGAAATCCGAGCGGATCGGCTACCGTACGTATTCGCGGTATCGGTACGCTGAACAACAACGATCCTCTTTATATTATCGATGGAGTTCCTACCAAAGCCGGTATGCACGAATTGAACGGAAACGACATTGAATCCATTCAAGTACTGAAAGATGCTGCTTCAGCATCCATCTACGGTTCGCGTGCTGCAAATGGCGTTATCGTCATTACTACCAAACAAGGAAAGAAAGGCCAGATTAAAATCAACTTTGATGCTTCGGTTTCAGCTTCCATGTATCAAAGTAAGATGGACGTGTTGAATACGGAACAGTACGGACGTGCCATGTGGCAAGCCTATGTAAACGATGGTGAGAACCCGAACGGCAATGCCTTGGGATATAACTACAATTGGGGTTACGATGCCAACGGAAATCCTGTACTATACGGTATGAGTCTTTCCAAATACCTGGACTCAAAGAATACAATGCCTGTGGCAGATACCGACTGGTTTGATGAAATTACCCGTACAGGTGTTATCCAGCAATACAATCTCTCTGTCAGCAACGGTTCGGAGAAAGGTTCTTCCTTCTTTTCTCTGGGATATTACAAAAACCTGGGTGTAATTAAAGATACGGACTTCGACCGTTTCTCCGCCCGTATGAACAGCGATTATAAATTAATAGATGATATCTTGACTATCGGCCAGCATTTCACCTTAAACCGGACTTCGGAAGTACAAGCTCCCGGCGGAATTATTGAAACTGCTTTGGACATTCCTTCCGCTATCCCCGTTTATGCTTCGGATGGTTCATGGGGAGGACCGGTAGGCGGATGGCCGGACCGTCGTAATCCTCGCGCCGTACTCGAATACAACAAAGACAACCGATACACTTACTGGCGTATGTTCGGTGATGCTTATGTGAATCTAAGCCTCTTCAAAGGATTCAATGTTCGTTCTACTTTTGGTCTGGACTACGCAAACAAGCAAGCCCGTTACTTCACCTATCCTTATCAGGAAGGAACACAGACCAATAACGGCAAGAGTGCAGTGGAAGCCAAACAAGAACACTGGACCAAATGGATGTGGAATGCCATTGCCACTTACCAGTTGGAAATAGGCAAACATCGTGGAGATGTTATGGCAGGTATGGAGCTGAACCGGGAAGACGACAGTCATTTCTCCGGCTACAAAGAAGATTTCTCTATCCTTACTCCCGACTATATGTGGCCCGATGCAGGTAGCGGCACAGCACAGGCTTACGGTGCCGGTGAAGGTTACTCGCTTGTCTCTTTCTTCGGTAAAATGAACTATTCTTATGCTGACAAATATCTGCTTTCATTGACGCTCCGTCGTGACGGTTCTTCCCGCTTCGGTAAAAAACATCGTTATGCCACTTTCCCTTCCGTTTCTTTGGGATGGCGCATCACACAGGAGAGCTTTATGAAGGAACTGACTTGGTTGGACGATCTGAAACTGCGTGCTTCATGGGGACAGACCGGTAATCAGGAAATCTCCAACCTTGCCCGTTACACTATCTACGCTCCTAATTATGGAACAACAGATTCATTTGGCGGTCAAAGCTACGGTACGGCATACGATATTACAGGTTCTAACGGAGGTGGTACTCTGCCTTCCGGATTCAAACGTAACCAGATTGGTAATGACAATATCAAGTGGGAGACAACCACACAGACGAACGTCGGCATCGACTTCAGCCTGTTCAAGCAATCCTTGTACGGTTCATTGGAATACTATTACAAGAAAACAACCGATATCCTGACTGAAATGGCAGGTGTGGGAGTATTGGGAGAAGGTGGCAATCGTTGGATTAATTCGGGTGCAATGAAAAACCAGGGTTTTGAATTCAACTTGGGCTACCGCAATAAGACTGCCTTCGGACTGACTTACGACCTGAACGGAAACATCTCCACTTACCGGAATGAAATTCTTGAACTGCCGGAGACAGTGGCTGCTAATGGAAAGTTTGGTGGTAATGGAGTAAAGAGTGTAGTCGGTCATACATACAACTCACAAGTGGGCTACATTGCCGATGGTGTCTTCAAATCACAAGAAGAAGTTGATAATCACGCTACGCAGGAAGGTGCAGCCGTTGGCCGTATCCGCTACCGCGACATCGACCATAACGGTGTGATTGATGAAAAAGACCAGGAATGGATTTACGATCCGACTCCTGCTTTCAGCTACGGATTGAATATCTACCTGGAATATAAAAACTTCGACCTGACTATGTTCTGGCAAGGTGTTCAGGGAGTAGATATCATCAGTGACGTGAAGAAGAAAAGTGACTTCTGGAGTGCATCCAACGTCGGCTTCCTGAACAAAGGAACCCGCCTGCTCAATGCCTGGTCGCCTACTAATCCGAACTCTACTATTCCGGCATTGACCCGCAGCGATACAAACAATGAACAGCGTGTCTCCACTTACTTTGTTGAAAACGGTTCCTTCCTGAAACTGCGTAATATCCAATTAGGCTATACAGTTCCGGCAGTAATCTCCAAGAAGTTGAGAATGGAACGTTTACGTTTCTATTGCAGCGCGCAAAATCTGCTGACGATCAAGAGTAAAGACTTTACGGGAGAAGACCCGGAAAACCCGAACTTCTCTTATCCGATCCCTGTGAATATCACCTTCGGACTTAACATCGGATTTTAATTCACTTCATTTATAAAACGAACTATCATGAAAAAGATACTATACATAGCAACCATCGGATTTACCTTGCTGACAAGCAGTTGCAACGATTTTCTGGATCGTCAGGTTCCGCAGGGTATTGTGACCGGCGATCAGATCGCTTCTCCCGAATACGTGGACAACCTCGTGATTTCAGCCTACGCCATTTGGGCAACAGGTGACGACATCAACTCTTCCTTCTCGCTTTGGAATTATGACGTACGTTCCGACGATTGTTATAAAGGCGGTTCCGGTACGGAAGACGGCGGTGTGTTCAACGCACTGGAAATTTCTAAAGGTATCAACACCACCGACTGGAATATCAACGATATATGGAAAAGACTGTATCAATGCATCACCCGTGCCAACACAGCCTTGCAGTCACTCGACCTGATGGATGAAAAGACTTATCCGCTGAAGGACCAGCGCATTGCTGAAATGAGATTCCTGCGCGGACACGCCCACTTCATGCTGAAGGAACTGTTTAAGAAGATCGTCATAGTGAATGATGAAAACATGGACCCGGATGCTTACAACGAGCTTTCGAATACTACCTATACCAATAACGAACAATGGCAAAAGATAGCAGACGACTTCCAGTTTGCCTACGACAATCTGCCGGAAGTGCAGATAGAAAAAGGACGTCCCACACAAGCTGCCGCTGCCGCTTATCTGGCAAAGACTTACCTGTTTAAAGCCTACCGTCAGGATGGAGTGAACAACAACCTTACCGGTATCGACGAAGAAGACCTGAAGCAGGTAGTGAAATATACCGATCCTCTCATCATGGCCAAAGCCGGTTACGGATTGGAAAATGATTATAGCATGAACTTCCTGCCTCAATATGAAAATGGCGCAGAGTCTGTATGGGCGATTCAATATTCTATCAACGACGGAACATACAACGGTAATCTGAACTGGGGAATGGGACTGACAACTCCGCAGATACTAGGCTGCTGTGACTTCCACAAACCGAGCCAAAATCTGGTGAACGCTTTCAAAACCGACTCGCAGGGAAAACCGTTGTTCAATACCTACGATAATGAGAACTACGAGGTTACGACGGACAATGTAGACCCCCGTTTATTCCACACGGTAGGTATGCCGGGCTTCCCTTATAAATATAACGAAGGCTACATGATTCAGAAGAATGATGACTGGAGCCGTAGTAAGGGACTTTACGGATATTATGTTTCGCTCAAAGAGAATGTAGACCCGGACTGTGACTGCCTGAAGAAAGGTTCTTATTGGGCAAGTTCCCTGAATCATATCGTTATTCGTTATGCAGACGTATTGCTGATGCGTGCCGAGGCCCTGATACAGTTGAACGACGGACGTATTGCCGATGCCATTTCACTCATCAATGATGTACGTAGCCGTGCAGCCGGAAGTACAATGCTGATCTTCAGTTACAAAGAAGAGTATGGAGTAAACTTTAAAGTAACTCCTTATGAACTGAAAGCATATACACAGGACGAAGCCATGAAAATGCTGAAATGGGAACGCCGTATAGAGTTCGGTATGGAAAGCTCACGTTTCTTTGACCTCGTAAGATGGGGAGAAGCCAAAGACGTTATCAATGCTTATTATGTGACCGAAGCAGCCCGTTGTTCTATTTACAAGAATGCAGGTTTTACGGAAAATAAGAACGAATATCTTCCAATTCCATTCGAACAGATCAGTGCCAGTAACGGAAATTATACACAGAATTTCGGTTGGTAATCATCAATCTTAAAACAAAGAATAAAATGAAATCAATCATAAAACAACTCTATACCATCCTGTTGGTGACTGTAGCATGCCTGACAGTTGCGGGATGTAGCGATGACTTCAAATCCAATCTTCGTCTGGACGGAGATGTATGGGTGAACTCTATCAAACTGGATGAATACGCAGGAACGATCGATTATCAAAACAAGACAATCGTAGTGGGAGTACCTTACGATTATGACGTTACCCGGATGGCCGTCAGTGAAATCAATCTTTCCGAAGGTGCTACGGCGAGCATCGCTGTTGGTGAAACAATCGACTTTTCTCTTCCCGTATCTTTGACTGTGAAGAATGGCGACGTACAGATGAGCTATACGATTACCGTGAAGAGAGACGAAGCAAAGATACTGACCTTTAAGTTGAATGATACTTATGTAGGAAAAGTAGACCAGCTATCAAAAACAATCTCTGTAGTTGTTCCACTGACAGTGGATATTACCCAGTTGAAAGGTACATTCACCGGATCAGATGGAGTCACTGTGACTCCGGCATCCGGCAGCATCCAGGACTTTACCAACCCTGTCACTTATACGGCAACTTACCGTTCGGCAGTGACTTCTTATGTAGTAACAGTTACTCAAGGAAATGTAATTCCGACTGCCTTTATTGGCACAGCTTCTTCTGTGAGTCAACTGACAAGTCCTGAAGAAAAAGCCGCTGCCCAGTGGATGATGGATAATATATCCATGTCCGAATACATCTCATTCAAAGATGTAGTAGACGGAAAAGTAGATTTAGGTAAATATACTGCAATCTGGTGGCATTTCCATGCAGACAATGGCGATAATCCTCCTTTGCCGGATGATGCGAAAGCTGCCGTAGAGAAATTTAAAGTCTACTATCAAAACGGTGGTAACCTATTGCTGACCCGCTATGCAACTTTCTATATTAAGGACCTTAGCATTGCAAAAGACGAACGTGTACCCAACAACAGTTGGGGAGGAAACGAAGACTCACCCGAAATTACGTCTTCTCCGTGGAGCTTCCCGATTACCGGTAGCGAATCGCATCCGTTGTTCCAGGATTTAAGATGGAAAGATGGCGACAAATCGACAGTATATACTTGTGATGCCGGCTATGCGATAACCAATAGTACAGCGCAATGGCATATCGGAACAGACTGGGGAGGTTATGCCGACTTGAACGAATGGCGTAACCTGACTGGAGGAATTGACCTGGCACGTGGAGGTGACGGTGCGGTAGTCATTGCCGAATTCGAGCCGCGCGCCAACAGCGGACGCACGATCTGTATCGGCTCCGGTTGTTACGACTGGTACGGTAAAGGCGTAGACGCTTCTGCCGACTACTACCACTACAACGTAGAGCAAATGACTCTGAATGCAATCAACTACTTATGTAAATAAAAGAATAAGCAATAATTATGAAAAATATGATCTTACATATAGCAATCACCACGCTGTTGGCCTCAATGAGCGCTTGCAGTGATGAAATGGAGCCCGTATTGACTCAAAGAGACTGGGACGGTACAGCCACTTACTTCCAATCGGCCGACGAGCATGGCTTCTCGATGTACTATAAACCGCAGGTAGGCTTTGTCGGTGACCCGATGCCATTTTATGATCCGGTTGCCAAAGACTTTAAAGTGATGTACCTGCAAGACTACCGTCCGAACCCCGAAGCTACTTACCACCCCATTTTCGGGGTGGCCACCAAAGACGGTGCTACTTATGAATCTCTCGGCGAACTGATTCCCTGTGGAGGTCGTGACGAACAGGATGCTGCCATCGGTACAGGAGGTACGATTTACAATCCGACTGATAAACTCTATTATACCTTCTACACCGGCAATAAATTCAAACCTTCTTCCGACCAGAATGCACAGGTAGTCATGGTAGCCACCTCTCCCGACTTTAAAACATGGACCAAGAACCGCACTTTCTATCTGAAAGGAGATACGTACGGCTATGACAAGAATGACTTCCGCGACCCGTTCCTGTTCCAGACCGAAGACGGCGTTTATCACATGCTGATTGCCACCCGTAAAAACGGAAAAGGACACATTGCCGAATTCACCTCTACTGACCTGAAAGAGTGGGCGTCTGCCGGCACATTTATGACCATGATGTGGGACCGTTTCTACGAATGTCCGGACGTATTCAAGATGGGAGACTGGTGGTATCTGGTCTATTCGGAACAAGCTTCCTTCATGCGCAAGGTACAATACTTCAAAGGCAGAACACTTGAAGAACTGAAAGCAACCACCGCCAATGATGCCGGAATATGGCCGGACAATCGGGAAGGTATGTTGGACAGCCGTGCATTCTATGCAGGCAAGACCGCTTCCGATGGAACCAACCGTTATATTTGGGGCTGGTGTCCCACCCGTGCCGGCAATGATAATGGAAACGTAGGAGATGTAGAACCCGAATGGGCTGGCAACTTGGTGGCACAACGTCTGATTCAGCACGAAGACGGTACGTTGACCCTTGGAGTTCCCGATGCAATCGACCGTAAATACACTTCTGCACAAGAGGTAAAAGTGATGGCTAAAGACGGAAACGTAACAGAAAGCGGTAAAACCTATACGTTGGCCGAAGGAGCTTCCGTCATCTTCAACCGGTTGAAAGTGCACAACAAGATTTCCTTTACCGTAAAAGCATCCTCGAATACAGATCGTTTTGGAATCTCTTTCGTCCGTGGAACGGACTCCAAATCATGGTATAGCATCCACGTCAACGCTGACGAGGGTAAAGCCAACTTCGAGAAAGACGGTGACAATGCCAAATACTTGTTTGATAACAAATTCAACATCCCGGCGGATCATGAATACCGGGTGACGATTTACAGTGACCAGTCGGTTTGTGTGACTTACATCAACGACCAGTTATCTTTCACGAACCGCATCTATCAAATGCAGAAGAATCCGTGGGCACTCTGCTGTTATAAAGGCGAAATCACTGTTTCAGATATTCAAGTGAGCACCTATTAATAGAAAAGTAACATCTTTTACAGTGTTTGAAACAAAAGTGATAGGCGTTTCATCCCGGAGCGCCTATCTTTGCACTGTAACAACCTTAATACCATAAAGCATGAATTTAAGACTCTCTTCCAAACAAATTCAAACCTTCGCGGTTTTATTTTGTATGATTGTGATGAATATCTCTCTATCCGCCCGTGCGGATAACTCTCCTCTATTAATTAAAGATTTAGGAGAAGGACATTGCCTCGTACGTGTCAACACTAACCAGAAGTATCTGTTGTTGCCCGTAGAAGATGCATCGCCCGATGTGCGTATCAGCATGATTGTTAATAATAAAGAGGTAAAGAACTTCGATGTCCGTCTGGCCATCCATAAAGTCGATTACTTTGTTCCGGTAGACCTTTCCGACTATTCCGGCAAACTAATCTCTTTCAAATTTAAAATGAACTCCAACGACCCGGTGCGTGTCAACCTTTCACCGGATAACACTGCTTGCTGCAAGGAAATGAAATTGTCCGACACGTTCGATACAAGCAACCGTGAAAAGTTCCGTCCCACCTATCACTTTTCTCCCCTCTACGGATGGATGAACGACCCGAACGGAATGGTATATAAAGACGGCGAATACCACCTTTTCTACCAATACAACCCTTACGGTTCAAAATGGGGAAATATGAACTGGGGACATGCAATCAGCAAAGACCTCGTAAACTGGGAACATCGCCCCGTGGCAATCGCCCCGGATGCATTCGGCACTATCTTCAGTGGCTCCGCCGTGATAGATCATCATAATACCGCCGGCTTTGGTGCAGGCGCCATCGTCGCCATCTATACACAAAACGGCGACCGTCAGGTGCAAAGTATTGCTTACAGCACCGACAACGGACGTACCTTTACCAAATACGAAAACAATCCCGTATTAGTATCTGAAGCCCGCGACTTCCGCGACCCGAAAGTATTTTGGTACGAAGGCACCAAACGTTGGATCATGGTATTGGCGGTAGGACAGGAAATGCAATTCTTCTCTTCCCCCAACCTGAAAGACTGGACATTTGAAAGCAGCTTCGGCAAAGGACACGGCGCACACGGAAACGTTTGGGAATGTCCCGACTTATTCGAACTCCCGGTAGAAGGAACAAATGAAAAGAAATGGGTACTGCTTTGCAGCCTCGGCGACGGTCCTTTCGGTGACTCGGCTACTCAATATTTTGTAGGCTCCTTCAACGGAAAAGAGTTTGTAAACGAATCACCCTCCAAAACCAAATGGATGGACTGGGGAAAAGACCATTATGCCACCGTGACTTGGAGTGATGCTCCCGACAACCGCCGCATCGCTATCGCATGGATGAGCAACTGGCAATACGCAAACGATGTTCCTACCTCCCAATACCGTAGCCCGAACTCCGTTCCCCGTGACTTGAGCCTGTTTACCGTAGATGGTGAGACTTACCTCCAATCAGCTCCCTCTCCCGAACTGCTGGCTTTGCGTGATGCTTCCAAGAAACGCTCGTTCAAAGTAAACGGAACACGCACAATCAAAGAAATGATTCCCAGCAATGACGGTGCATACGAAATAGAACTGACGATTGAAAATCAACATGCAGACGTAATCGGCTTCCGTCTCTACAATGACAAAGGCGAAGAAGTGGATATGCAGTATGACATGAAAGAAAAGAAATTCTCGATGGATCGTCGCAAGAGCGGAAAGGTCAGCTTCAATGAGAATTTCCCGATGTTGACTTGGACAGCTATTGAAAGCGGAAAAGATGCATTAAAACTTCGCCTGTTTGTTGATAAATCCAGCGTTGAGGCCTTTGGAGACGGTGGACGCTTTGCGATGACCAATCAGGTATTCCCTTCGGAGCCTTACAATCATATCGACTTTTACAGTAAAGGAGGAGCTTATAAGGTAGACTCATTTGTAGTTTACAAGTTGAAACCATAAACCCGTTCTATTCCGCTCCATGCGTTCTTTCCCTGTTTCTTTAGGGCAGAGTTCCTCTTTCCCAATGAGAGAGTACCCATAAAGCGGGGATATAGTTGCTCTAAACTTAAGCTATTGGTAGTTCTTCACGGCCGTGACGAGATCCTACCACAGCCGTGGTAGATTCTTCCCACAGCCGTGAAGAGAAGTCACCACGACCGTGGGAAGGTAACAATACCGTAGCTTTAGCATAACAAGAAACGGGAGATACACCAACAATATAAAGGACTGACGTGTACATTACCGTAAGGTTGTGTGCTCCCCGCCTTATGGAAACAGAATTCATCATATAAAAGATAAAACAATGGAAAACAGTAAAAACTCTTCCCTTTCCAAACTAATCCCGGTGATGCTTTGCTTCTTTGCCATGGGATTTGTTGACCTGGTAGGCATTGCCTCCAATTATGTAAAGGCAGACCTCGGTCTGTCGGACTCGCAGGCGAATATCTTCCCTTCACTGGTATTCTTCTGGTTTCTGATTTTCTCCGTACCCACAGGCATGTTGATGAGCCGCATCGGTCAGAAGAAAACCGTATTGCTTAGTTTGCTTGTGACTTCTGCTTCTTTGTTATTGCCGGTTTTCGGAGACAGCTATATGCTGATGCTGATTTCTTTCTCCCTTCTGGGCATCGGAAACGCGTTGATGCAGACTTCCCTGAATCCGTTGCTTTCTAACATCGTACGTGGCGACCGTTTGGCAAGTAGCCTGACTTTCGGCCAGTTTGTGAAAGCCATTGCCTCTTTCCTTGCTCCTTATATTGCCATGTGGGGAGCGACACAAGCCATTCCGACTTTCGATTTAGGCTGGCGCATCCTGTTCCCGATTTACATGATTGTAGCCGTTATCGCTATCCTGTTGCTCAATGTCACACAGATTAAAGAAGAAAAAGAAGAAGGCAAACCGTCTACTTTCGGACAATGTCTCGCTTTGCTTGGCAAACCGTTTATCCTGCTTTCTTTCATCGGCATCATGTGTCACGTTGGAATTGATGTGGGAACAAATACCACTGCCCCCAAGATTTTGATGGAACGTCTCGGCATGGGACTCGACGATGCGGCTTTTGCAACAAGCCTTTATTTCATCTTCCGTACGGCAGGCTGCTTCCTCGGTTCTTTCATTTTACGTAAGATGTCACCGAAGTCTTTCTTCGGCATTAGCGTTGTGATGATGCTGATAGCGATGGCAGGCTTGTTTATATTCCATGACAAGACAATGATTTATGTATGCATCGGTCTGATTGGTTTCGGCAATTCCAATGTGTTCTCCGTAGTCTTCTCGCAGGCATTGCTTTACCTGCCGGGTAAGAAGAATGAAGTTTCCGGTCTGATGATTATGGGACTGTTCGGCGGCACGGTATTTCCGTTAGCTATGGGAGTAGCATCCGATGCCATGGGACAGAGTGGGGCAGTAGCCGTAATGACAGTGGGCGTGCTTTATCTCTTGTTCTATACGTTCCGTATTAAAAAATAATTTTATAACTTTGGAAACAATAAAATCCGTAGATCATGAATAATATAATCGTAGGAATGGGCGAAGCACTTTGGGATGTGTTGCCCGAAGGAAAGAAAATAGGTGGTGCTCCGGCAAACTTTGCCTATCATGTATCACAGTTTGGTTTTGATAGTCGCGTGGTGAGTGCCGTGGGCAAGGATGAGTTGGGAGACGAGATTCTGAACGTATTCAACGAGAAGAAACTGAAAACGCAGATTGAACAAGTGGATTATCCTACCGGTACGGTACAGGTAACACTGGATAACGAGGGAGTGCCTTGTTACGAAATCAAAGAAGGCGTGGCATGGGATAACATACCTTTCACGGATGAACTGAAACGTTTGGCATTGAGTACGCGTGCCGTTTGCTTCGGTTCCCTGGCTCAACGTAATGAAGTGAGCCGTGCCACTATCAACCGTTTTCTGGATACGATGCCCGACATAGACGGACAACTGAAAATCTTTGATATTAATCTCCGCCAGGACTTCTACACCAAAGAGGTATTGCGCGAATCTTTCCGCCGTTGCAACATTCTGAAGATAAACGACGAAGAACTGGTGACTATCAGCCGTATGTTTGGCTATCCCGGCATCGACTTACAGGATAAATGTTGGATTCTGTTGGCAAAATACAACCTGAAGATGTTGATTCTGACTTGCGGAATTAATGGCAGTTATGTGTTTACCCCGGGTGTTGTCTCTTTCCAGGAGACGCCGAGAGTTCCGGTTGCCGATACGGTGGGGGCAGGTGATTCCTTTACGGCTGCTTTCTGTGCTTCCATTCTCAATGGAAAACCGGTTCCCGAAGCTCACAAACTTGCCGTTGAAGTTTCTGCTTATGTCTGCACGCAAAGCGGTGCAATGCCCGAACTTCCGCAGGTTTTGAAAGACAGGCTGATGTAATTTCTCTATTGATGTAAATGTAGGGACGAAAAGAATCCAAAAGTGAAAATCCTTCTTACTACGGTATGTTGTAGTAAGGAGGATTTTTTTAATTCAAATCTTTTCGGATATCACCTCTTTTCTTCTCTTTTTATTGTTGGATTTTTAGCTAATTGTATATCTTTGCACGATTCACAAGATAATAACTAAAAAGAGAATGTCACATTATGAAACACGTTTCTATTTTATTCCGCTCGAAATGCTGGAATGTATTTTTGCTTCTATGCATAGCCCTTCCCTCATTAGCACAAAAAGAGTTTAAAATCGATCAGGTATCTGTCGTTAATGTAGGCGACGGAAGATTCTTGTACCGAGACTTGATGACGGAAAAACCGCTCAACGGCGAACATCGTATCATTGACGGTTATCACTCTGCGTATATACTGGCCTCTTTTAAAGATGGTTTTTATGATGGCAAATATGAAGAGCATTTGGATAACATTCTGATAAATGAAGGCGTCTACAAAGATGGACGGAAGAATGGCTTATTTAAAATCTATTCTAAGTTTGACGGTAAACTGAAAGAAGAAAAGTCTTATAAGGAAGGAAAGTTGAACGGTACGAGCAAAACGTTCTTTACTGACGGAAAAATAGAAAGTGAGAAAAACTACCGGATGGGCAAGGAGGATGGAAAACATTTGTCGTATGATTATGACGGAACTCTGCGGATGGACCATAATTATAAGGATGGTAAACAAGTAGGGAAACAATATACTTTCATGAAGGGTACTTATGAACTATACGAAACGGTTTATTATAATAACGAAGGGTTGAAGGATGGAAAATATTCGTCCATCTTTACTTTTGGAGCTCCTCATGTATTGGGTAGTTATAAGAATGGGCAGAAGAACGGTCGTTGGACAGAGATTGCAGAGAGTGGCGATACCATTGTAATTGAAACTTATCTGAATGGAAAAGAAGAAGGCCTGCACGTTTCATACAGTGGCGAGACAGGGATGCGTACCAAAGAATATTATCTGAAAAATGACCGCAAGGACGGAATCTATCGTGAATATGACTTGAAAAATGGCGAATTGAAGTACGAGGCAACCTATCAGTTTGGCAGACTGCACGGAAAAGCACGCCAGTTAGTGGTGGACAATCGCTTTGATTATTGGGAAACTTCTACATACGTCAACGGACGGCAAAACGGTCCTTTTGAATCTCGTTATGTGAAGAATAACAAGCTCCGCGAATGTGGAGAATATAAGAACGGTCACCGGGTAGGACGTTGGAAACTTTATACCATTGATGGCAAACTGGAAAGGGAATGGGATGAAAACTAGGTCTTATCAACTGTCATATAGGTTGTAGGTGTTATACAGAGTGCAAGGCGTAGCCGTACAGACATAAAAAAAGGAGCAACGCCTTGCTCCAACCTTTGTTAACCTTAAATCTAATACTATGAAAAACACATTGCAAAGATACGGACTTCTGCTAAATCTGCAAATAATCCAAATAAAAAGAGATGTTTTATAACATTTATTGAGTGTTTGTCTTACGCTTTATACTTTTGTTAATAATTTCCGATTGAATATTGGGAACTGTTTTGCATTTCTTTGGAGGGTAATGATGAGAATAATTGGGTGATAGATAGCATACTCACAGTTTTATTTCTTATTTTTGTTCTCAATCGTCTATTTAGGTCATAGAAAGAAATACGAAAAAAATGAGAATGATTAGAATGATGGGATATACGAAGTGGATAGCAGTCTTGCTCTGTCTTCTTGGCATGACGGCTTGTCGGCAGGACACACACCGTTTCCGTATCGGGGTGGCGCAATGCAGCGATGACTCCTGGCGGCATAAGATGAATGATGAAATTCTCCGCGAAGCAATGTTTTATGATGGAGTATCGGTTGAAATCCGGTCGGCTGCGGATGATAATCGTAAACAGGCGGAAGACGTTCATTATTTTATAGATGAAGGGGTTGACTTATTGATTATCTCTGCCAACGAAGCGGCCCCCATGACTCCGATTGTAGAGGAAGCCTATCAAAAGGGAATACCTGTCATCCTGGTAGACCGGAAGATTCTTTCTGATAAATATACTGCTTATATTGGTGCCGACAATTATGAAATAGGACGTGCGGTAGGCAATTATATTGCGTCAAGCCTGAAAGGAAAAGGGAATGTGGTGGAACTTACCGGACTGGGTGGCTCAACTCCTGCCATGGAACGCCATCAAGGATTTATGGCTGCTATCAGTAACTTTCCGGATATCAAACTGATTGATAAAGCGGATGCTGCGTGGGAGCGTGAACCGGCGGAAGTGGAAATGGATAGTATGCTCCGTCGGCATCCGAAGATAGATGCCGTGTATGCGCATAATGACCGTATCGCTCCAGGAGCTTATCAGGCTGCAAAGAAAGTGGGACGGGAGAAGGAAATGATTTTTGTCGGTATCGATGCTCTCCCCGGCAAAGGCAACGGATTGGAAATGGTGCTCGACAGTGTGTTGAATGCAACTTTTATTTATCCGACCAATGGCGACAAAGTGATGCAACTGGCAATGAATATCCTTGAGAAAAAGCCTTATCCCCGGGAAACGGTCATGAACACTGCGGTGGTCGACCGTACGAATGCGCATGTCATGCAACTTCAGACAACTCACATCTCGGAACTGGATCAGAAGATTGAAACATTGAACGGACGTATCGGCGGATATCTGTCTCGGGTTGCTACACAGCAGGTGGTGATGTATGGCGGTTTGGTTATTCTTCTATTGGTGGCAGGCTTATTATTGGTAGTCTATAAATCTCTCCGTGCTAAAAATCGTCTGAATAAGGAACTTTCCGAGCAGAAGAAACAGCTGGAAGAGCAACGGGACAAGTTAGAGGAACAACGTGACCAATTAGAAGAACAGCGGGACAAACTGGAAGAGCAACGGGATCAGCTCATCCAGCTTTCTCATCAACTGGAAGAGGCAACGCATGCCAAACTGGTGTTCTTCACAAATATATCTCACGATTTCCGTACTCCGCTTACATTGGTTGCCGATCCGGTAGAACATTTATTGGCCGATCATACACTAAGTGGAGATCAGCATCGAATGTTGATGCTGATTCAACGAAACGTGAATATCCTCTTACGTCTTGTCAATCAGATTCTGGATTTCCGTAAATACGAGAACGGTAAGATGGAATATACACCTGTTCAGATAGATGTTCTTTCCTCTTTTGAGGGCTGGAACGAATCATTCCTTGCAGCGGCCCGGAAGAAACACATTCATTTCTCTTTTGATAATATGCCGGATACGGATTACCATACATTGGCGGATATGGAAAAGTTGGAACGTATTTATTTTAATCTGCTTTCCAACGCGTTCAAGTTCACACCGGAAAATGGAAAGATAACGGTTCGTTTATCTTCCTTAACGAAAGAGGATACTCGCTGGATTCGTTTTACTGTTGCCAATACCGGTTCAATGATTTCCGCCGAACATATTCGGAGCATTTTCGATCGTTTTTATAAAATAGACATGCACCATGCCGGTTCGGGAATCGGGCTTGCATTGGTCAAAGCTTTCGTTGAATTGCATAAAGGTACAATTTCTGTGGAAAGTGATGAAAAGCAGGGCACTGTCTTTACCGTTGATTTACCGGTACAGACTTGTGAGACTATTCTGGCCGAAGATTCTCTAAAGTCATCAATCTCTGCAGTTCCTTTAAATCCTGCTTCTCCCGGTTCTCCTGCCTCTTCCAACCTGAATGAAACTTTAGCTGCCGAAGAAGAGGAACTGGAAAAAGGCTATGATTCTTCCAAGCCTTCCGTTTTGGTAATTGATGATAATGCAGATATCCGTTCGTATGTACGCGGATTACTCCATACCGATTATACTGTAATTGAAGCAGCAGACGGTTCGGAGGGCATCCGCAAAGCAATGAAATACGTCCCGGACTTGATAATCTCTGATGTGATGATGCCTGGTATTGATGGAATAGAGTGTTGTCGTCGGCTGAAAAGCGAACTGCAAACCTGCCATATCCCTGTCATCTTATTGACAGCCTGTTCTTTGGATGAACAACGGATTCAGGGATATGACGGAGGTGCGGATTCTTATATCTCCAAGCCCTTCAGTTCGCAATTGCTGTTGGCACGCGTTCGTAATCTGATAGATTCACATCGCCGCCTGAAACAGTTCTTTGGTGACGGACAAACGTTGGCGAAAGAGGATGTTTGCGATATGGATAAAGACTTTGTGGAAAAATTCAAGGCTTTAATTGAAGCAAAGATGGGAGATTCAAATTTGAATGTAGAGGATTTGGGTAAGGATATGGGATTAAGTCGTGTGCAACTCTATCGCAAAATAAAATCCCTGACTAATTATTCTCCGAATGAATTGCTTCGCATCGCTCGCTTGAAGAAGGCTGCTTCCCTGCTTGCTTCGTCAGATATGACAGTGGCGGAGATTGGTTATGAAGTCGGTTTTAGTTCTCCTTCTTATTTTACCAAATGTTATAGAGAGCAGTTTGGTGAAAGTCCGACAGATTTGCTGAAAAGGAAAGGATAGAATCAAAACTATTCACGTCAGAATACAATAAATCCCGGTAACTTGAATTTTCAATGTTTACCGGGATTTATTGATATGTGTTAGTTATGAATCAATAAACTTTTATCTGCGTTTCCTTGATTATACCAGTTTTGTTCGTTTTTGCCACTACTTTGCGCCCATTTTGCGAATCCTTTATAGGCTTCCAAGAAATTAGCTTTTTCAATAGCATGTGCTGCGTTGCCTGGTACTCTTAATCCCCAAATCAGGCGTCCTGCACTAAAATAATAATTATCATCTTCTTCGTCCCCGTTTGTATATACCGGTAGCAGATTTTTATCATTGAATGGATATTGGTAAGTGATCGGTTCAATACCATTCATATGGATTTCTGTTCCGCTATCATTACGTTTTAAATACAAGTCGAATTCATCGCCTTCTAATATTTCCTTTACTTCTTTTCTCTTCTTTAGGGTGATCAGAATATTGATCTCCGGTAAATCACTTGTTGCTACCAAAGCATTCTTTTCTGTATTATAATATTGGCTGCCTGCAGGTTTAGCCAGATTCTTAATTAAAGGGCTGTAATCAATGATAAGATGTTTATTGGGGACAAGTTCTACTCCGTCGATCGCAGGAATCACGTTTTTAGTTTCATAAACTTCTATACTTTCCACTTCGTCAGAATCTATTTCTTTCAGTCTTAAATAAGGGGAATAAGGGAATATTCCTCCGATAGCTTTTAGACGTAACCCTATTTGTATATACTGCGCAGTGTATTTTTTGTCAACCTTTCTAATACCTTGGAACTGCACCTTATAATTGACTACAAAATCATTAAAGTCATAATCTCCTAATGATGGAAATTGGTCTTCAAACATGATTGTTCCCCAACCATCTTTGGGATGAAAAATGACTCCTTTTGCCAATTGGATGTCATCTTCTATATCATGCCCACGAGTGATTGACGGGGTGGTGTTAGATTTGGATTTGGCATCATTAGCAATGTTCAGTGAGAAACTTCTATCTGCATTTACAGGTATGGCTACTTTTTTGGTTTCATTGGTGCTGGTTTTGTACTGGGCATACAATGTATTTACGTAGGTTGGGATGCTCAAAGGGAGACTTGAAATTTCTGTATCTACAGGAATGTCGGCTATTTTCTCTTCTTTACTACATGCTTCATCCAAAAAGAAGGAAACCATAGTGGGGGTAGTAGCAGCTACTGTTCCTGCGGCTACTTGAGTTAATTTCCATTGAAAGCCTGCGGGTATATCCAGGTCTTTTACTTGAATTTCTTTTTCAGGTTGCTTGCTTTCATCATAAAGGTTCTTCTCACAGGAGCTGAAAGCCAGTGCTCCCAATAAACAAGAAGCGAACAGGATAGTTTTCTTTTTCATAACAGCAGTGCTTGTTTTGTTAATAATAGGGTTGCTTTTAATGGGTACAAAGGTCGGGATTATTTGTAAATAAAGCAAATAAAGTTGCATATTTTATTTGAAATGCTTTTATTATTTGCAAATTCTTTTCTTTTTATCTAGTTTTGGAACTGAAATAAAGTAATGTTTGAGTGATGAAAGATTATAAAGTAGACAAAGCGAGTCTCTCCGCATCCTTTTGTCAAGAGGTGTATCAGGTTGTTCGGGAAATTCCGGTAGGTAAAGTTTCTACCTATGGGGGAATTGCCGCATTATTGGGAATGCCTCAATGTTCCCGTATGGTGGGGCGTGCTTTGAAACAGATTCCGGATGATTTATCTGTGCCTTGTCACCGGGTTGTCAATGCATCGGGACGCCTTGTTCCGGATTGGACAGAGCAGAAACAACTCTTGTTGGAAGAAGGGATCTCTTTCAAGCAAAATGGATGCGTAGACTTGAAAAAGCATCTTTGGAATTACTCCGTATCTGAATGAAATTTGCATATTTAATCTATTTTCCTTATCTTTGTGCCAACAAAATGCAAGAACAGACTGTTATTTATTTATGAAAATACTGTTTTCTACTGTTCATTGAGAGGATAATCTTATCAAATTCTATTCCTTTTAAACTACTTAGTCTGTTTTCTTTAACCATTTAAAAAACGTCGGATCGTCATGTTACCATGTGACATGACTGAACCATGCGAACATTCAACTTGTTTATCGTAAGTGAGAATGAGGAACGCGGCAGTTGAAAACAAAACAAATATTATAATCTAAACCAATATATTATATGAGTAAAATAGAAATAAAGGATTTGTACCTTATCTTTGGTCACGAGAAGCAGAAAGCACTCAAGATGTTGAAAAAAGATAAGAGTAAAGAGGAAATTCTGAAAGATACCGGTTGTACGGTAGGAGTGAAAGATGCCAATCTTTCAATTAATGAAGGAGAGTTTTTTTGTGATAATGGGACTCTCGGGAAGTGGAAAATCGACATTACTGCGTTGTATCAATCGTCTGATACGTCCTACTGCCGGACAAGTGCTTGTAAACGGAGTAGATATATCTAAAATATCCGAAAAAGAGTTATTGCAAGTTCGCCGGAAAGAGTTGGCGATGGTTTTCCAGAATTTTGGTCTGTTACCTCATCGTTCCGTATTGAGCAATATCGCGTTCGGCCTCGAACTTCAGGGAGTGAAAAAAGAGGAACGTGAGAAGAAAGCGATGGAAAGTATGAAGCTTGTCGGATTGAAAGGATATGAAAATCAGATGGTGGGCGAGCTTTCCGGTGGAATGCAACAGCGTGTCGGACTGGCCCGTGCTCTGGCTAATAATCCTGAAGTACTTCTAATGGATGAGGCTTTCTCTGCGCTCGATCCTCTAATTCGTGTGCAAATGCAGGATGAACTGTTGGCTTTGCAATCGAAGATGAAAAAAACAATTGTCTTTATTACCCATGACTTGAGTGAAGCGATTAAACTGGGCGACCGTATTGCTATTATGAAAGACGGAGAGGTGGTGCAGGTAGGTACTTCAGAAGAAATACTGACCGAACCAGCTAACGATTATGTAGCCCGTTTTGTTGAAAACGTGGACAGGAGTAAAATTATCACCGCTTCTTCTTTAATGATTGACAAACCACTGGTGGCCCGTCTGAAGAAAGAGGGACCTGAAGTATTGATTCGTAAGATGCGTGCGAAGAATATCACCGTATTACCTGTCATAGACGCCGATGATAAACTGGTCGGAGAAGTACGTCTGAACGACCTGCTTAAGTTACGTAGCAGACAGGAAAAATCCATTGAAACGATTGTGCGTACCGAAGTGCATTCTGTATTGGAGGATACAGTGTTGGAGGATATACTTCCTTTAATGACAAAGAGCAATTCGCCGGTATGGGTGATTGATGAGACGCATGAGTTTTTAGGAACAATCCCGCTTTCCTCCTTAATCATCGAAGTGACCGGAAAAGATAAAGCAGAAATAAACGAAATAATTCAAAACGCAATAGACTTATGATAAATATAGGACAATATATAGAGATGGCTATCAATTGGATGATGGTACATTTTTCCACTTTCTTTGATGCCATAAATGCAGGCATCGGTAGTTTTATTATAGGATTCCAACACGTACTTTTTGGAATACCTTTTTATATAACCATTCTAGTGCTTGCTGCACTCGCATGGATGAAGGCAGGACGTGGTACGGCAATTTTCACCGCATTGGGATTATTACTGATTTATGGAATGGGATTTTGGGAGGCTACTATGCAAACCCTGGCTCTCGTTTTTTCATCTACCTGTCTGGCTCTGATTGTTGGTGTACCTTTAGGAGTGTGGACGGCAAACAGTCCGCGTGCAGAGAAAATACTCCGTCCTGTTCTCGACTTGATGCAGACGATGCCTGCTTTTGTTTATCTGATTCCTGCCGTTTTGTTTTTCGGATTGGGAGCAGTGCCGGGAGTGTTTGCCACCATTATCTTTGCTATGCCTCCTGTGGTCCGCCTTACCGGATTGGGAATACGGCAAGTTCCTAAAAATGTAGTGGAAGCTTCCCGTTCGTTCGGGGCTACCCGTTGGCAGTTATTGTATAAAGTGCAGCTTCCTTTGGCGTTGCCAACCATCCTGACAGGTGTCAATCAGACAATAATGATGTCGCTTTCTATGGTTGTCATTGCTGCCATGATTGCTGCCGGTGGTCTGGGAGAAATTGTATTGAAAGGTATTACCCAAATGAAAATCGGACTTGGGTTTGAAGGTGGTATCGCAGTTGTTATTTTAGCTATCATCTTAGACCGTATCACACAAGGAATGGCAGGACGAAAAAATAAGAACTAAACGGAAAGGATAAAATACGTATGAGAATATATAAAATAGTAGGAATAGTATTGTCAGCTATGCTTTTGCTGGCTTCCTGTACTAATTCAGACTTAGAGAAAAAGAAAGTAAAAATAGCCTATGCCAATTGGTTGGAAGGTATTGCCATGAGTCATTTGGCTAAGGTGGTATTGGAAGAACATGGATATGAGGTTGAACTGCAAAATGCTGACCTTGCCCCCATCTTTGTATCTATGTCCGGAAAGAAATCTGATGTCTTTCTGGATGCCTGGTTACCAATAACGATGAAAGATTATATGGATCAGTATGGAGACAGCATCGAATTTCTGGGTGAGGTGTATGGAGAAGCCCGTGTAGGACTGGTTGTTCCTCAATATGTTACGATCCAGTCTATTAGTGAGCTGGAAGCTAATAAAGACCGTTTCTCTTCTGAAATAGTAGGAATTGATGCAGGAGCAGGGATAATGAAGACGACCGATAAGGCCATTGCTGCTTACGGACTTGATGGGTATACCCTCATGACTTCAAGTAGTTCCACCATGCTGGCTTCTTTGAAAAAAGCGATGGACAAAGGAGAATGGATTGTCATCACGGGGTGGACACCACATTGGATGTTCGACCAGTTTGACTTGAAATTCTTGGATGATCCGAAGAAAGTATATGGAGACTTGGAAGAAATACATGCTATTGCATGGAAAGGATTCAGTGAGAAAGATCCGTTTGCTGCCGAATTCTTTGGTAACATCAAACTAACGACAGAAGAACTTAGCTCTTTTATGACAGCTATGAAGGATGCCCGGATGGATGAAGAAGAAATAGCCCGCAAATGGAGGGATGAACATCGGCAGTTGGTGGATAGTTGGATTCCGAAGTCAGAGAATAAATAGATTGGAGCATTGTTATTTTTAATTTTAAATATAAAATAGACATGAACTCTAGTGGGAAAAAGGGAGTACTGTTTATGTTAGACAGAGTTCATACAATAAAAAAACGGTAATCTTCTACAAGATTACCGTTTTATATTTATAGGGTATTACTATTATTCAGCACCCCAGTTTTCTCTAGCCAAACGTTTGTAGCTGTTGTAACGCCATTTAGCGTTTTCTTCAGCAGCTTTGAACAGTTCTTCAGCTTCAGTAGGATATTGTTTCATTACAGAAGCGTAACGAACTTCACCCTTCAAGAAACCTTGGAAATCTTCCCAGTTCGGTTCTTTGCTATCCAATTGGAATGGGTTCTTGCCTTCTTCTTCCAAAGCCGGGTTGTAACGCCACAAGTGCCAGTAACCGCACTTAACAGCTTTTTCTTCTTCTTCCTGGCTCTTACCCATACCTGCTTTCAGACCGTGGTTGATACATGGAGCATAAGCGATAATCAAAGATGGTCCCGGATATGCTTCAGCTTCACGGATAGCTTTCAGAGTTTGAGCTTGGTCAGCACCCATAGCGATCTGTGCAACATATACATAACCGTAAGTAGTAGCCATCAGACCGAGGTCTTTCTTACGTACGCGCTTACCAGCAGCAGCGAACTTAGCGATAGCACCTACCGGAGTAGCTTTAGAAGACTGACCACCTGTGTTAGAGTAAACTTCAGTATCCAGAACGAGGATGTTAACGTCCTTACCGGAAGCGATTACATGGTCAAGACCACCATAACCGATATCGTAAGAAGCACCGTCACCACCAATGATCCACTGGCTGCGTTTTACAAGATATTGTTGCAGTTCAGCGATTTGTTTGCAGTGGTTACATTTATCCTTGTTAGCTTCAACAACCGGAATGATCTTAGCAGCCAATTCCTTAGTCTTGTCCGCATCCAGCATATTGTTGATCCATTCAGCGAACAGTTCTTTCACTTCAGCAGGAGTGCAATCAGCAGCAATAGCCTCGTTCATCACTTTCACGAGACGAGCACGCATCTTTTCGTTAGCCAATTCCATACCCAAACCGAATTCACAGAAGTCTTCGAACAGTGAGTTAGCCCAAGCAGGACCGTGTCCGTTTTCGTTTGTAGTATACGGAGTAGAAGGAACAGAACCAGAGTAGATAGAAGAACATCCAGTAGCGTTAGCAACCATTTCACGGTCACCGAACAATTGAGAAATCAATTTCACGTATGGAGTTTCACCACAACCAGAGCAAGCGCCGGAGAACTCAAACAACGGAGTAGCGAACTGTGAGTTCTTCACGTTAGCCTTGATATCAACAAGATGTTGTTTAGTCTTCACGTTTTCAGCACAGTAAGTCCAGTTTTCAGCTTGAGCCAATTGGCTTTCGAGGTGTTTCATTGTCAATGCTTTGCCACCCTTCTTCGGATTACCCGGACAGATGTCAGCACAGTTACCGCAACCCAGACAGTCGAGAACGTCCACCTGGATACGGAATGTCATACCGTCGAATGCTTTACCTACAGCTTTCAGTTGTTCGAACTTAGCACCCTTCTGCTCTTCAGCATCGAGTACGAACGGACGGATAGAAGCGTGAGGACAAACGTATGCACACTTGTTACACTGGATACAGTTTTCAGCATTCCATTCAGGAACGAATGCAGCTACACCACGTTTTTCGTATTTAGCAGTTCCTTGATACCAAGTACCGTCTTCGATACCCTTGAATGCAGATACCGGCAACAAGTCACCGTCTTGTGCATTGATTGGACGAACTACTTCGTTGATGAATGCAGGATCGTTGTTTTCAGCTTTTGCGTCATCCGGAAGGTTAGCCCAAGCAGGATCAACAGCCAAAGTCTTGTATTCACCACCACGGTCAACGGCAGCATAGTTCTTGTTAACAACGTCTTCACCCTTCTTGCCGTAAGACTTAACGATGAATTTCTTCATCTGCTCAACAGCTTGTTCTACAGGAATAACGCCTGTGATACGGAAGAATGCAGATTGAAGGATTGTGTTGGTACGGTTACCCAAACCAATTTCCAGTGCAATTTGTGTTGCGTTGATATAGTATACAGAAATGTTGTTCTGTGCGAAATATTTCTTAACCTTGTTAGGCAGGTTCTTAGCCAGTTCTTCACCTTCCCAGATTGTGTTCAGCAGGAAAGAACCGTTCTTACGCAAACCACGAGTTACATCGTACATGTGCAGGTAAGCCTGAACGTGACAAGCAACGAAGTTCGGAGTGTTTACCAAATAAGTAGAACGGATCGGATTATCACCGAAACGCAAGTGAGAACAAGTGAAACCACCCGACTTCTTAGAGTCATAAGAGAAGTAAGCCTGGCAGTGTTTGTCAGTGTTGTCACCGATAATCTTTACAGAGTTCTTGTTAGCACCTACTGTACCGTCAGCACCCAAACCGTAGAATTTAGCTTCGAACATACCTTCGCCGCCTAAAGCGATTTCTTCTTTTTGAGGAAGAGAAGTGAAAGTAACGTCGTCTACGATACCGATAGTGAAGTGGTTCTTCGGCATTGGCATAGCCAAGTTTTCGAATACTGAAAGAATTTGAGCAGGAGTAGTATCTTTTGAACCCAAACCGTAGCGACCGCCAACGATAACCGGAGCATTTTCTGCACCGTAGAAGCAGTCTTTAACGTCAAGGTAAAGAGGTTCACCGTTAGCACCCGGTTCTTTAGTACGGTCAAGAACTGCGATAGTTTTAGCAGTCTTAGGTACAGCAGCCAAGAAGTGTTTAGCAGAGAACGGACGATACAGGTGTACGGCAACCATACCCACTTTTTCGCCGTTTGCTACCAGGTAGTCGATAGCTTCGCGGGCAGCTTCTGTTACAGAACCCATAGCGATAATTACGCGTTCTGCATCTTCTGCACCATAGTAATCGAACAAACCGTATTTACGACCTGTGATCTTAGAAATTTCATTCATGTATTCTTCTACGATAGCAGGAACTGCTTCATAGTAGTTGTTGCATGATTCACGATGTTGGAAGAAATGGTCAGGATTTTCAGCCATACCACGAGCTACCGGTTTCATCGGGTTCAGTGCGCGGGCACGGAATTCAGCCAAAGCTTCCTGGTCGATCAGAGGAGCAAGATCATCATTTTCCAACATTTCAATCTTTTGGATTTCGTGAGATGTACGGAAACCATCGAAGAAGTTCATGAACGGAACGCGAGATTTGATGGTAGCCAAGTGAGCAACACCAGCCAAATCCATAACTTCCTGTACAGAGCCTTCAGCCAACATAGCAAAGCCAGTCTGACGAGCTGACATTACGTCTTGGTGGTCACCGAAGATACACAATGCGTGAGAAGCCAATGTACGAGCAGATACATGGAATACGCAAGGCAAGAACTCACCGGCAATTTTGTACATGTTAGGGATCATCAGGAGAAGACCCTGGGAAGCAGTGTAAGTAGTAGTCAACGCACCAGCCTGAAGAGAACCGTGAACTGCACCGGCAGCACCACCTTCAGATTGCATTTCCTGTACTAATACTGTTTCGCCGAAGATGTTCTTACGTCCTGCGGCAGCCCATTCGTCTACGTACTCAGCCATAGTCGAAGAAGGAGTGATGGGGTAGATAGCTGCTACTTCAGAGAACATATACGAGATATGCGCTGCAGCCTGGTTACCATCACAAGTGATGAATTTCTTCTGTTTAGTCATAACTAAATTAAATATTTAAGTAAATAAATCTTTTAATATAAAAAGCCGAACATCCAGAGAGGTATCTGGTTGCCCCGACCTATTTCAGCCTTATGCAACGCGTATGTTACATTCGGATTGTTCTTGATCTTTGCGCCTTCCTGGCAAATTTTGAACGGCATTACTTCGTCTACCATAAAAGAGACGTTTTTATCTCCTTTATGTACCTTATGGTCTTTCCATAAAGAATTTGCAAAGAATGTGTCGAGCACATCCTGCTCTTCCACTTTCACCGGATAGATGGAATACATCAGGTTGGAGTTGTGCATCATTATCTTTGAAGGTTTTTTAGGGAATTCTTCCCCTTTCGGATAAACCAGATTAATGAGTCGCGCATCTGCCAGATACTTGATATAGTTCATCACCGTGGCGCGAGATGTCTGTATGTCGCTTGCCAGTTGGCTCACATTTGGAGCTTTCGGCCCGTCGACAGCGAGCAAATATAGCAATTTTTTTATCTTTGAAAGATATTTCAGTTCAATTTGTTTGATGAGAAGTATATCTACTTCCACCATCATGTTCATCGTTTTCAGCAGATTCTCCGAAAAGTTACGTTTTTCAAGGAAGAACGGATAGAATCCGTGGTGCAGATAATCCTGAAAATAATCCAACGGACGGACTTTGGAGAGTACTCCTTTGGCAATCTGTTCGTGAGTGCTAAGAATTTCTTCGAGGCTATATGCCCTGAATTTCATGCCTGTTTGCAAGTTTAGGAATTCACGGAAAGAGAATCCACGCAGGTTATAGCTCTTGGCGATATCACGTAATTCAAGATTTTCTTCTTTCAGTCGCATCACGGACGAGCCGGTGAAGACAATTTTCAGGTTAGGAAAACGGTCGTAACACATGCGTAACTCTTTGCTCCATTCCGGATGTTTGAACACCTGGTCGATCAACAATACTTTTCCGCCACGTTTCTGAAATTCGTTGGCGAAGTCTACAATGCTGTGGCCCGAGAAATAGAAGTTGTTCATGTTGATGAACAGACAGGAACGGTCGTTCCCGAATTTCTCTTTGGCGTATTGGAGAAGGAAAGTGGTTTTTCCTACGCCACGTGTCCCTTTGATACCAATCAGGCGGTCGCTCCAGTCGATCTCGTCCATAAGATCGCGGCGAACGGGGGCATTGGTGTGCTCAACGAGGTAGGCGTGTGTGCGGTAGAATGATTCCATTTCAGTTCTTTGTTTTTCGGGTGGCAAATATACTGCTTTTTTTAGGATTTGCAAAGTAGAGATGGCAAAATTGTG
>OMDD01000142.1_pt1 | contig 39985 bp, 38 predicted proteins | sample 1674331 | NCBI WGS metagenome assembly OMDD01 (sample SAMEA103958164, study PRJEB25191) | human gut metagenome | biome: human-associated habitat [ENVO:00009003]; feature: intestine environment [ENVO:2100002]; material: feces | place: Germany | collected 2013/2015
AAAATTCGATACACAAATAGGAATCTGTTAGAAACAAGCTATTTATAAGCTTTTCTCAAAGAGTGAGGTAATGACTTGGCAACGGTTGCTAATTCTGTGATATGCGGTGTATTTCCACCTAAAAACTCTCGCCGACTGCAAAAATACAAAAAAAGAGGATAGGAGTGCAAGTCTTATAAAGTTTTTTCTTGCTTTTCATTCGTATATTCCATTTTGGTAGTCCGTGATATATTGCGTAAATGTCTTTCCCGTCTGTTGCTTGAAGAAGCGCATCAGATGGCTGGGGTCGGAAAAGTGGAACTCGTCCGCCAACTGGCTCACGTTGCGGTCGGAGAACAACAGCTCGTTTTTCAATTCCTCCAACAAGCGTTGTTTGAGCAGATGGGTGGCGGACACGCCGAACTGCGCCATTACAGAATTGTTCAGAGTGATACGGCTCACGCGGAGTATATCGGCATATTCCTGAACACGCTGCATGTCGCGGATATGTTTCTCCAACAGGTCTTTGAATTGGAAGGCATAATTGTTCTTCGGCACTTCGACCGGCAGACGGTAAGTTTTGGCGTATGCCCGGTTGATAACCACCAACAGATAGTAAAGCACAGATACGATAAGGTTGTAAGTGTCTGCCACAGGATGCAGCAGCTCCTGTTTTATCTTCCCCAAGAGGCGCATATATTCCGCCAGTTCTTCCGGCGCGGCAAACAGGTACGGTGGCGTGTCGGTCTGATAATAATACAGCAGGCGATAGACGAAGAACTTGTCGGCGATGAACGTGCGCATAAAGTCTTCGCGAAAGATAAGAAAGGTGTAGTCCAGTTCCGCTTCGTCCACGTGCCATTCCTGTTGCTGGTGCGGCGACAGGAGGAGCACCATATCGTCCCGTAACTCTATTTTGCGGAAGTTTAACAGCACATAGCCATTGGCGCGGCGAAAGAAATAGAAACTGAAAAAATCCGTCTTGAACGTCCGGTGCTCGGTCAAGACACCACAGATGTCCTTGCTCTCGCCTGTGTTGATGTAGAAGTCCACGCCGCAACGTGTCTTGCTGAACGGGACGCTGACCAGTCTTTCGGGGTTGGTTATCGTTTTCATCGCTCTTGTTCTTTGCTTTCTGCAAATATACATCATTCTTTTATCAAAATGGCATATATTTCTCTTTTTAAGGCATAGAGGCATCAGGGGAATCTTCCGAACTTTGCACCCGACAAATCATAAAAGCGTAACATTATGAACGAGAAAGCTATTATCCGGTTGGTGCGCAGCGCCACCTTGAAAATCAATTATGCAGGACACACCATCCTTGTTGACCCCGTATTTGCCGACAAAGGAACCCTGCAATCCGCTCTCGGCGTGTATAAAAGTCCGAGGGTGCATCTGGTAATGCCCATCAGCGAAATCACCGAGGGCGTGGATATGGTACTGCTCACACACAACCACATTGACCATTATGAACCGAGCGTGAAACAACATTTGCCGAAAGACATCCCTTTCTACACCCAGCCGCAAGACAAGGAAACCCTCGTGCAAGATGGTTTTACAAATGTAGAAGCAATTGAAAAGAGCAAGACAATAGGCAACCTGACCATCCACCGCACCACGGGTCATCACGGTTTCGGTCAGATAGGCCAGATGATGGGACCCGTGTCGGGCTATGTGCTGATGGCGGAGGGACTTCCGACCATTTATATAATGGGCGACTGCAAATGGGAACCGTGCATCCTTGAAACCGTGGAAAAATACCGCCCTGATTATATCGTTGTAAACAGCGGCGGTGCGGTGTTCCCCGAATTTTCCAAGACAGACGGCTGCATCATCCCCGACGAACAGGAAGTGATGGCGATGCTCGACACGCTCCCCGCACAAATCAAACTGATAGCCGTACACATGGATGCTATTGACCATTGCCAGACAACACGCGAAATCCTGCGAAACGAAGCCCGCCACCACGGAGTGGATATGAACCGACTGATTATGCCGGGAGATGGGGAGAGCATTACGTTATGAGTGTTTGCATCAAATCGCTGATAAAGAATATGAACATAGTGATAGGCTGCTCAATAGGGTGCAGCTACTGCTATGCCCGTAATAACTGTCGCCGCTTCCATATCACGGACGATTTTTCTGTACCCGAATATATGGGGCGCAAGCTACACATCATCGACACTCCAAAACCTCACGTATGGCTGATGACCGGAATGAGCGACTTCTCCGATTGGAAGCCTGAATGGAACGCGGAGATTTTCGGAAGAATGAAAAGCAATCCGCAACACGCTTATATCTTTCTTACGAAACGTCCGGATAAGGTCTGTTTTTCTACGGATGACGAAAATGTCTGGATGGGCGTGACCGTCACGCGCAGTTCCGAGAAAAAAAGGTTAGAAGATTTGAAAAGAAATATCAAGGCCAAACATTACCACGTCACCTTTGAACCTATCTTTGACGAAATCGGAGAGATAGACTTCGCGGGTATCGATTGGGTTGTCATAGGCACGGAAACGGGACATCGGAAAGGCAAAGTGGATTCCCGTCTCGAATGGGTGCTTCACATTGCCGACCAAGCCAAAGCGCAAGGAATCCCCGTATTTATGAAAGAGGATTTGCTGCTTATAATGGGTGAAGAAAGGATGATTCAGGAACTGCCGGAACAATTTATCAAACGCATACAATGAATACTGAAACAATCAAGGAAATAGACGTACAGAGCGTTATGACCAAATCCGCACTGCCAGTCGGAGGATATTCGGTCAATCCTTACGTGGGATGCCCTCACGCCTGCAAGTATTGCTACGCATCGTTTATGAAACGCTTCACCGGGCATACAGAACCGTGGGGCGCGTTTCTGGACGTGAAGAACTGGAAACCGATAGCCAATCCGCACAAATATGACGGTGAGCGCATCGTGATAGGTTCCGTGACGGACGGTTACAACCCCTATGAGGAACAATTCCGCCGTACCCGCAGGCTGCTCGAAGAACTGCGCGGAAGCAACGCCGAGATTATGGTATGTACGAAGTCCGACCTCGTCCTTCGCGACCTCGACCTGTTGAAACGTTTTCCCAAAGTAACAGTGTCTTGGTCAATCAATACGCTTAACGAACAGTTTCGTGCGGATATGGACAACGCCGTGAGCATAGAACGCCGCCTGAAAGCAATGCGCCAAGTCTATGAGGCAGGCATCCGTACCGTGTGTTTCGTTTCGCCCATATTTCCGGGAATAACCGATGTAAAGACGATTATCAAGGAAGTGAAAGGATATGCCGATTTGATATGGCTTGAAAATCTGAACCTGCGCGGACAATTCAAAGGAGAGATAATGGCATATATCCGTGAGAAGCATCCCGAACTCTTCCCATTATACGATGAGATTTACAACAAGAAAAGGCTTGATTACTGGCAGGCATTGGAGCAGGACATATCCCAATATGCACAGACGCAAGGATTTCCCTATCGGGTGAACGATTTGCCCTACGGACGCTCGGAAAAAGGAAAGCCGGTCATCGTAAATTATTTCTATCACGAAAAAATCAGGCTCAAAAAATAAGATGTATATAAATTCCCGCTATGGGATGATAGCAAACAGCTTCGGTATGCCCGAAACACAAACTTGCTACCATAAAAACAGAGTTCAGACTTTAAAACAACTCATAAACTTTGGGCAACTCAAAGGACTGCTCGCAGCTTCTTTCGGAAGCAAACGGGGGCGTTCAGGGGGCAACCCCACTGGCTCATTGGGGAGTTTTTAGCATGAGCGTCAGCGGTGCGTGAAGAAAACGCCATAATGAGCTATGGCTTTTGTTCCCAAAAGCCTGCGGCGGTGTCGGTTTTCCCTTGTCGTTCGGCAGAACGGAAGTCCGTCTGGCCAGCCTGCGGATGGCGATACTCACCTCCGTTGCTTCCACAGCAGGCTTGATGATGAATGAAAATCCGATGAATTGATGAATGGGCGACTTAACATACTAAAAGTCATAGCGATACATGCTCAACATTCTTTCATCAAACCGCTTGTCAAAAGAAAAGCGATGAGTAAGGCTGTGTCCGTTTTCTCTTTTCATCAGCCATATCCTTTTGTTGAGAGTTTGATGAGGATGTAAACCGCTGTTATTCTTTATGTTTATATATACTTTCATCAATTCATCAAAATAATAAATAGCACTCATGCAAATTACCATGCCGTATTCCGGCAGACTTGCAGGCAAGTCTGAAAGTTTTGAATTATTGAGAAGTGAAGATAACGCATTGATGTTCTGTAATATACGACCTAAACAACCGTTCAACAAACCCGTTCACAAAACATTTGGCGACGAAAAGAAAAATAGCACTTGTCTGTCTTTTCGCAAGCACAGCCTTTCCAACAGGGCGTTGCGTACCCTTGCGGCATTGGGTGTGTTGATACGGAAAGCGATTGCCACGACCATTGGCAGGGCATACGCCTCCGCACAATAACCGTTGGGAAGCCTGATGCGCCTTTCCACATCGCAAGGCTTCAGCACTCCGCTTTTGTACACGGCTCGGATGGCGGCACGGAGTGTCGGGGCGATTACATCGAACAGCCTTACCAACTCCATTTCGTTCATCCACACGTTGGCGGCATCGGACGGCACGGCAATCCTGCCGCACCCGTCCATCGTGATTGTTGTCCGTTCCATAGACTGTGCGTTATAGGACGAAACGTCCGCTTATCTTGCTCTCAAAGGCGGATATGTCGTTTTCAAGTTTAGCGTTGGTCACCTTCGCGTAAATTTGCGTGGTGGTTATATTCGTATGCCCCAAAATCTTGCTCACGCTCTCTATCGGCATACCGTAATTCAATGCCAAAACAGCGAATGAATGGCGGCTCAAATGGAATGAAACCGGCTTTTCTATCCCGCATTTCTTCGCCACAGCCTTGATGCGTTTGTTCACCATGTCAAGCGAGCCGATGTTGAAAAGTCGCTTGTCTCTTCTGAACGGCTCGTAACGCCTGATTATCTGCATGGGGATGTCCATCAGCTTGATTTGGAACGGTACGCCCGTCTTTTGGCGTTTCGACACAATCCATGATGCGCCATTCATCTCAACGATGTTGTCGGTGGTCAGGTTCTTGATGTCCGTGAACGAGATGCCAGTCCAGCAACCGAACAGGAACAAATCCCTCGCCAATGCGAAGTTGGGATTGTCCAGACTGATTGTACTCAACGCCTGAATTTCATCTTCCGTGAGAAAGCCTCGTTCCTTGTGGTCGGGGTCAACGTGGTACATCGCAAACGGGTTTCTCGGTATCTTGCCATTGTAGTGCGCCGTGGTGACGATGTGTTTCAACGGTATGGAGTATATCCACACGGACGATTGCGCCAGCCCGACCTCGTTTCGCAGGTACAGGCAGTAGTCACGGATGAAATCCTCCGTCAATTCGTTCATCGCCATGTCCGTCCGCTTGTACTGCCTCTTAATAAACTCCGCTACGTATTTGCGGACGGTCAGGTACTTCTGGTACGTACGCTTGGAGCGGTCTTTGCCCACCCGCTTGGCAAACGCCTCATTCTCCTTGTCAAAGGCTCGTAACAATGTTTCATACTCCGTGCCGATGCCTTGATAGGCGTTGCGTACCATTTCAGCCGTGACAAATGCCTCACGGTCGGAAAGCCGCTGGTAGTGCTTCGTTATCTGCGCCTTGATGTTGTCAAGCGCATAGTTCACCGTCACCGCCTCGCGGCTCTTGCCTTTCGCCCTGTTGCCTTTAGCATCCCACAAATCCTTGGAGATACGCTGCTTGCAACTGAACTGTGCGATAGTCCCGTTGATTGTAACCCGTCCCATGATGGGGACAATTCCATTCTTTTCCTTGCTTCCGTTTACATAGAAGACGGTCTTGAAAGTACTCCTCATAATCCTTGCTTTTTGTTTGGTGCAAAATTAGTTTATGGGAGTTGTAAAGGCAGAATGTAAACCTACGCAGAACGCAGAAATAGAGACCGTTAGTGTTAAATGTGCATCAGGTGTTGGGTAATGATTTGGAAGTGCATCTATTGCTGTAATCCGCCCAAATCCGTTTTTCCGCCCTTATGTCATTCCGTGCCACCCGAAGCCAAACCCTCTGACCGTCAGTGAGAATGCTCAAATTCGCTTTATTCTGCGTTTTATCCTATTATTTTCAAGAAAAATCGGCGTGTTCCGGCTTGACCCCGCAATCCTTGGCAGTCTCATGCCAATACGATACGGTTTCCTGTACCTTTTCGATAATCTGTTTGTGTTCCCGGATGCCCATGTTCTCACCTACCTTTTGCAGATCTTCCATCGTGAAATTGTCTTGTTTGCCGTTGAGTGACAGTTGGTGGCGGTTCGTCCATTTGCCGCCCGGTGTGTATGAGTAGCAGAGGTCGTATGCCGGGGCCAGTTTCCATTTCCCTTGTCTATCCATCAGGAAAGAGAAGTTCTTGCTATGGTCATCATGGTTACGGCTCATGACGTTGAACACCATTCTTCGGTATAGTTCCTCCTGATCTGGATAAGGGAGGTTCATCTGCCGCATGATACGGAATATCTCTTCGTATGAATGGCGTTGGTCACGGTCATAGTGGGCAAGCCCGGCCAATGTCTGTACATGGATTTTCTCTCCGTCTTTCATACGGTCAAAACGGCGTGTCATAAAGTGATATGACTCTTTTTCCTGAAGTAACCGGCATTCCATCATATCGATACCGCAGGCTTTTGCCATCCGGTGATAGGCATATTCGATATTTCCTATTCCTTGTGGATTGTCCGTTATCTGCGTGTGTTCGCTGTATTTGCCGCCATCAAATTTCAACAGCCAATATCCGAATCCTTCAGGAGCTTTTACCTGTCCGGAGCGTACCTCTCCGGTAATATCGTTGTAGGCGATGATGGCCTTGGGCTTGGCACCTCCGGCAGATGTTCCCACTTTCAGTATATCCAGAATGTTTCTTCCTTCCTGGCGCAGTTGGACCTGAAAAGCCATTCTGTCCGTGAATACGGATTTGGCAAGCTCCGTCAGTTCCTCGATATGGAGCACTGATGATTCGTTCATGCCGTTGATTGGCGAGGACGGCTCAAACTCCAGTGCGCCCATGCCACGTTTGCCTACATAGCAAAGCCTGTCTAAAGGGGTAATCTCTTCTCCGGACAATCCCTTGCTGGCAAACCATTCATTGATGATCTGGTTTCCGAAAGTGTCCGGCAGTGAATCGGCAAACAGGCCGGGCAACCCCTTGAAACAGTCGGTACGGTTTTCAAGGAACCGGTAGGGGGTGTTCCTGTACTGGCTGATGGGCATGATGATGGGAGAAATGTCAAGACCGGAGCGGATGAACTTCCGTTCATAGTCGAACAAGGCGGCATTGCTTTCCTTTTCCCAATAGAGAGAGCCTACGCTTTCTCCCCATAGCTTTACATCTACTATCAAATCATTCATGGTTATCTTGTTTTAAATGGCGTACACGGTAGCGTTTCTTTCCTTGCAGTTTTTTGAGCTCTATCGGGCTGACCCGGATTTCCGGTACCAGTTGCTCCAGGTTCTCCAGCAGGCCGAGCGAGCGGAGTACGCTGATGAACAACAGCAGCGATACCGATTTGCCCTTCTCGATGTTCGCAACGGTCAAGGGGCTTACACCGGAAGCCGTTGCCAGTTCTTCCTGCGTGATATGCTGCCTGATACGTGTCTCTTTGATGCGCTGGCCGATTCTCATCAGCACAGCTGGATTGCTCATTTCATTCCACATGGTTGTTCCTTTTTTGCAAATATACAAATAATCCATGTAAATATATAGATTAACTTGAATATATGATGTTAATCTATATGAATACAATGATTATAGTTGCTTTATCGGCTGTTTTTTTCTTTGAACTAGGATGAAAACTGACTAAAATCACAATGTGTTGTGAATATGAAAGAGCTAGGAAAGATGATTAAAGAGTGCAGGAAGAGTTTGAAGGTCAATCAGCTGGAACTTCTCCGAACTGGCGGGCGTGGGCATCAATACGCTGGTGGCCATCGAGCGTGGAGAAGGCAATCCTAAATTGGCTACTGCTTTCCATTGGAGTTGATTAAAGTGCGGAAAAATGTATAATATTGCTTCTATTATCTGCTTATTTTAGTATATTTGTGCTTTAAATAAGTGCGGATAAATGTATTATACGCTGTTTTTACATGTATAAAAATGCTGTTTGTAGATGAAAAGATTTGTTTTGCAACAACTTATAGAATGGAAAAACCGTGAGGATAGAAAACCTCTGATTTTAAATGGTGCTCGACAAGTTGGGAAAACATGGCTGCTCCATGAGTTTGCCAAACTTGAATACAAAAAAGAGGCTTATGTGGTATGCCGTAAGAATAACCTTGCACGCCAGCTTTTTTCTCAGGATTTCAATGTTGACAGAATTTTACGGGGGCTGCGTGCGATGACTTCCGTTGACATTACTCCGGGTGATACGCTTATTATCCTTGATGAGATACAAGATATCCCGGAAGCACTGGAATCTTTGAAGTATTTTAAAGAGGAGGTTCCGGAGTATCATATAGCTGTGGCAGGTTCACTTTTGGGGATATCCCTTCATCAGGATGTGTCTTATCCCGTAGGGAAGGTAAATGTCATCAATATATTTCCTATGAACTTTGAAGAGTTTCTTGTCGCCAAGGGAGAAGAAGAAGCTTGTAAATTGCTTATGAGTGGGGATTTTGAAACGATAAGCCTCCTGCATGACAAATATACGGATCTCCTTCGGCAATATTATTATGTAGGTGGTATGCCGGAAGTTGTACTCAAATATGTAGAAACGGATTCCTTGCTGGAAGTCAGAAGAATACAGTCGGAGATTTTGCAAGGCTATGATCTTGACTTCTCAAAACATGCGCCCAAAGAACAGGTTCCGCGTGTCCGAATGGTATGGAACAGCATTCCTTCCCAATTATTTAAAGAAAACAAGAAATTCATTTACGGAGCTTTGCGAAAAGGTGCCAGAGCCAATGATTTTGAGATGGCCATTCAATGGCTTGTAAATGCCGGGTTGTTGTATAAAGTGCCTCGATGTACCAAACCGGAGCTTCCGCTTGATATTTATGAAGACCTGTCGGCTTTCAAACTCTATATGGTTGATTTGGGGCTTATGGGTGCTATGGTCAAGACAGATCCGGCCCAAGTCTTGATTAAAAACGACATATTTAAGGAATACAAGGGAGGAATGACTGAACAGTATGTATTGCAGCAGATGAAAAGTAAGGGCGTGTCACCGATTTATTACCATAACACAGACAATTCGCGTCTTGAGTTGGATTTTGTTATTCAACGTAATGCCCAAATGGTGCCGATAGAAGTGAAGGCCGAAGGGAATGTCCGGGCCAATTCGTTGACAGCATTACTGGGAAAAAGACCGGAATTGCATGCGGAGAGATTTTCTATGTTGCCTTATAAAGTACAGGGTAATCTTACAAATTTTCCGCTATATGCAATATAGGTGTATCCTTTTCCCATGCCGGTCATACCGTTAGAACTGATTGATAAGTATGATGCGTATGTTGGCCGGTATGTCTATCTTTGTGGCAATGAAAACAGAGAGAGGATTGATTTACGCCTTGTTTTCCGGGACGGAAAGGAGATTGGCACGGATGATCTGAATCTGTATTATAATTGATGTGACGGCTTGGATGTCCCCCGGATGAATGTTCGGGGGATTTTTTTTCTTTTGGGCGTTCCCGTGGGACGGTCGGGCTTTACGTTTCAAGTCCTCGCCTAAAGGCTGTGGGCTTTACTCTGCAATCCCTAACGCATGGCTGAAAAGTCCTCTTGCCGGTGTTCTTCTTCATACAGCCTCATGCGTTCTTGTAATGCTTCTTTTAAATTGTCGCTTTTTTTCAGTCCGAGTTTGGCACGTATGTTCGCTCGTTGGCTGGTTATGTTTCCGCTACTCCGATGTAATAATTCGCATATTTGGCTGACGGTCTTGTCTTGCAGTATTAAACGGCAGATGTTTAATTCGGACGGGGATAAATAGGGATATATTCTCCTGATCGTATCAAGTTTACTTTTTTCCTTTTTCTGGTGTGCGGCAAGGGCTGTAAAAAGATTTTCTTTGGATTGTTCCCCTATTATGCTTAACAGGGAGTTTGTCTTTTCTTCCGGGTTATTCTCGCTTAACAACTCGGCGAACGCGAATAGTTCTTCCCTTTTCATTTGGAGACGTTTCAAAAGCATTTCCTCTTCCTCTTTTAGCAAGTTGCTACTTTTTAGCAAGCTGCTGATATTACTGTGTAAGGATCTTCCTAATAAGGGGATCATGGTGTATATGATGATGACCAAAGGCAGATAACTGTATAGGAACGGTTCGTCGGTGATAAGTGTGCAGATTGTATAGGAAGCTATGATAAGGGAGGACAATAGGATGGAGATATTACTCATATAGGCACAGATGGAAAGCATGGTAAATAAGAGAGAGATAGTAATGTTACTCATTATCAATGCTCTTTGATAACTATATTCATATCCGCTACATATTGAGCAATAAATTATCTCGATAAAAATTTCGATATGTATGGCTATCAGTATAATGGAAAAGGTCGTGGTCAGATTTACTCTCTTTTTAAAATAAGCGAGAGTGCACATAATGATAAACAGGAATAATACGCTGTTAATATAATAAAACTGTTCATTGGGAAATGGAACTGAATATATGTATATGGGTGCGCATAAGGCCAGCATGAGCAGGGATAGATGAAAGACACGTTTTTGTTGATACGTTATTATCATTTCTCTTTCTTTTTTGTCGTAAGTTTGAGTTTTTATTGAACTTAGAAAAGTAGCGGCTTTTGTGCTGATTTTCATGTATTTTATTGTTTTAAGTGTTATTAAGTATAATGTTTCCTGCAAAAATAACTGTTTTTTTTTTTTTTTTTTGTATGTTTAAGTACTTTTCTTTATGATGTTAAGTGTTGTAGCTGTTGTGTGGTTGTCTTTTTAAGTATTTATAAGTTTAAAATACTTGTTTTTTGCTTTGGAGGTTGGTTTATAGGTATGTATTTTTGCGGTCGAAATTCAAGGGGTGTAAAAGTCTGGGTTTGGATTGTCATATTAACAAATGATTAAATGACGAAAAGATGTTTTTTTTATATTAAATGTGTATTGTTCGTGCTCGTGTTGAGTATAAGCGGAGAAATATCCGCTCAGGAGAAGCGTGATTCGGTAAGGATCTATTTTCATCAAGGAAAGGTAAATATAGATACATGTTTACTTGACAATGGGAACGAGATGGAGCGGTTTGCTAAAATCTGTTCCGCATTGAACGACTCCGTCCGTCTTATCAGGAAAATTCAAATAATAGGAGGAGCTTCCCCGGAAGGAGGGGGGCTATTGAATGGAAGGCTGTCTGAAAAACGAGCAGAGGTTTTGTGGCGGTATATATCACCTTATATAAAGATTCCGGTATTGGAGAAGGATTTTCATTTTTCGGGAAGTGACTGGAACGGACTTATAACGATGGTGAGAGCGGATGTGAATGTTCCGGAGAGGGAGGATGTCCTTCGTTTGTTGGAGAAGATCGTCCGTTTGGAAAACCAGGACAGCCCTTATTTGGGGGGAGAACTGAAAAGACTGAAAGGGGGGAGGCCATACTCATATTTGTATAAATTCCATTTTCCGAAACTTCGTTCGTCGATGGTGAAAATATGCTATGATAGTGATCCGATAAATCCCGTCAGAGATACGGTATATATACATACACGTGATACGTTGTGCATCCGTGATACCGTTACCGTCATAGCTCCGGTAAAGAAACGGCCGTTTTGCATGGCGGTGAAAACAAACTTGCTTTATGACGCTGTTTTGATACCTGACATCGGGGTTGAGTTCTGTTTGGGGAAGAACTGGTCTGTGGCCGGGAATTGGATGTATGCCTGGTGGAAAAGTGATCGGAAGCATAATTATTGGCGTATCTATGGGGGAGATGTGGAGTTGCGCCGCTGGTTCGGTCGGAGAGCGGTGGAAAAACCGTTTTCCGGGCATCATGTCGGATTGTACGGGCAGATCGTCACCTATGATTTCGAATTGGGTGGGAAAGGTTACTTGGGGGATAAATGGAGTTACGGGGGAGGCGTGGCTTACGGCTACTCGTTACCTGTGGGACATCGGTTCAATGTGGATTTCACGTTGGGAATCGGCTACCTTGGAGGATCGTACAAGGAGTACATCCCTTTGGACGGTCACTATGTATGGCAGACCACTAAAAACCGCCGCTGGTTCGGCCCGACCAAGGCGGGTATCTCTTTGGTGTGGTTGATCGGGCGGGGGAATTATAGCCGGAAGAAAGGAGGCAGGCAGTGATACGGATACGCTTTAGTCTGGTGTTCATATTTTTATGGATAGGACTGACGGCTTGTGAGCATAAGGATTTATGTTACGATCATCCGCACTTTGCCACGGTGCGGGTAATATTCGACTGGACCAAGATTTCCAATCATGACAAGCCTGAAGGCATGAGGGTCGTATTTTATCCGACCGATGATGAAAGCAACACGTGGATATTTGATTTCCCCGGAGGAGAGGGGGGGGAAGTGGAGCTCCCCGAGAATGATTACCGGGTAATTTGCTTCAACTACGATACCGACGGGATGGTTTGGAAAGGAAACGGCAGTTACACGCTTTTTACTGCCGATACGCGTGATGTTCAGTCACCGGATAACCGGACAATGGCTGTCACCCCACCCTGGCTGTGTGGCGACCATATAGACGGAGTTATCCTCAAGGACATTCCGGGAGGAAGCGCGGAGATAGTACGGCTAACTCCCGTAAACATGGTATGTCACTACACGTATGAGGTGAACGGTCTTCGGGGACTGGATAGGGTGGCGGATTTGCGGGCCGCTCTTTCCGGCATGTCCGGCTCGCTTAACATGTCCGGCGACAGTTTGCCCGCCGATCTTTCGGAGAGCCTGCTCTTTGATGGAATGGTTTCACGGAATCAGATTATAGGCGGATTCTATACGTTTGGACATTCCGCACTTGAAGGAGAGCCCAATGTTTTCCGGCTGTATCTCAAGAACCGTTCAGGCAGCATGTCTGTATTGGAACAGGACGTGAGCGACCAAGTGCATGATGTCCCGGTAGCGGGGCATATCGGTGATGTGCATCTGGTGTTGAATTTTGATTATGAGGTACCATCCGAGCCGGGAAGTGGCGGTCCGGGATTTGATGTGGACGTTGATGATTGGGATGATGTGAATGTGGATATAGTGTTGTAATCGAGTTTTATTAATTATATTTATTAACAATTTTATTCATTTTATGAAAAAAAGTACAGTAATGCTTTGGGCAATCTTTGGAGTACTACTGATGAGTTGCTCAGAAGAGGAGATTGCGAATGTGGAAACCTCCTCACGAAATGCGATTGGTTTTAACGTGTTAAGTAATGCGGCGGAAACGAGGGCTACCCCTACTACCAACACCAACTTGAAGAACACCGATTTCGACGTGTTCGCTTTTACGGCGGATGGTACTGCCTTCATGGGAAAGAACGACACGGAATTTGAACATGACGGAGTGAAGATCGTGTACAAAAATGGTAAGTGGGATTATGACAATGCGAGCGACCTTCGTTATTGGCCTACCGAGGCTTTGGACTTTTACGCGTTCAATCCCGGAACGGTTAGTGAAGACATGATGGCGTTTTATAGTTGGGAAGCCACCAAGGATGTCCAAAAGATAAGTTATACCTGCATGGATGAGTATGGAAGCGGTACTACTCATGCAAACTACGACGTGATGTATGCCATGGCCAAAGGCCAGACAAAAGACATGAACAACGGAATAGTGAAATTTAATTTCAAACATATTCTGTCACAGGTCGTATTCAAAGCAAAGACCCAATACGATAACATGCAGGTGGACATCGACGTGATCAAGATTCATAATTTCAAATTTGCCGGCGCCTTCACATTGCCTGCGGCAGCCGATGGAACGGGAAGTTGGAGTTCGTCTGATTTAGCATTTCCACACGCATTTACCGTAGTGAAAAACGCAAACATCACGGTCAATAGCAATACCGAAGCTACCGATATTACCACAAATACTCCTATGCTGAATATACCACAGGAGCTGACTGCTTGGAAAGTTTCCGAAACAGCCACCAAAAGCAAGTTGGAGGCCGATAATGCGAAGCAATGTTATCTGGAGATCGCCTGCAAAATCCGGCAGTCCGGAGCTTATCTGTTGGGTTCAGCAAGCGAATACAAAACAATTTATGTTCCGTTCGGAGATACATGGGAACAGGGCAAGCGTCATATCTACACGTTGATTTTCGGTGGTGGTTATGATGATCAGGGAGAGGCTGTGTTGAATCCGATCCAGTTTGATGCAGAGACAACAGGCTGGGTTGATGCAGATAAAGACGTAAACGTCCAACCTTAATCCAAACGTTTATTAATATCGTACCCGTTGGCAGGTTAAACATACGCAAGATTAACCCTGCCAACGGGTTTTTTATAGGGAATCGCATTTTCAATATACTTTTTGATGTGTAGGGGTGCTTTTTGCGTACCTTTTTCCTGGAGAATTTCTTTTGTGGAGTGTTTGCCCTGTATATTCCCGATACGCTGTTATAGCAGGGAACTGTTTTTATCCAAGTAGTCAGATATAGCCTCTTGCAATACCGATTTTAGCGAATCGCCTTTGCGGATCGCGATCAGCTTTAAGTTCTGGTGATAGGTTTCGTCCATGACAAAATTACAATGCACGGTTTTCGCTTTCTTCGGCTTTTGAGCCTCTTTTTGCCCGGCCGTGGATTGGATCAGGCTGTCTAATCCCCCGGTCAGCCCGGCCGACATACTGTTTTTTAAATCGTTCTTCTTTGCCATATGGTTACTTTATTTCTGTTAGCAGTTCGTTACATACACCCTCGTAGTCCTCTGCCCCGGCAGATTTGGGGGCATAGTGAAAAATATCCTGCCCTTGTGTCGGGGCTTCGGCCAGCGCAATGGAGTTGCGTACATGGGTGCTGAACACTTTGCCCTGGAATGTTTCCTGTACCAGTTCCGAAACGCTCTTGTTCAGGTTCTTTCTTCCGTCGTACTGGGTTATCAGAACCCCGGCGATCGAAAGATCCGAGTTCAAACGTTGCTGCACCTTGTGGACTACCTGCATAAGTTTGGCCATTCCACGCATTGCCAGGAATTGAGCCTGAACCGGGATAATCAACCGATCCGAGGCCGTCAGTGCGTTAAGCGTGAGCAGCGACAGCGAGGGAGGACAGTCGATCAGGATATAATCGAATTTCTCCTTTTGGCCTTTGATAAGGTGGGCTAAGATAAGCTCCCGTCCGGCCTCGTTGATTAACTCCGTTTCAACGGCCGAGAGATCCAGGCAGGAGGGAACGACGCTAAGGCCGTCCTTATGCTCGTAGATCGGCAGGTCGTATTCGCCTTTCATCGCACCGTAGATCGTTTGGGGAAGCTCCGCAGAGAAGCCCAGCGATTCGGTCAGGTTGGCCTGCCCGTCAAGGTCGATCAAAAGAACCTTGTACCCTTTTTGACGTAACGCACCGCCCAGGTTGATCGTGGTTGTGGTCTTTCCTACTCCCCCCTTGTGATTCAATACGGAGATTACTTTTGCTTTGCTCATAAATTCAGTTTTTTAAATGGTTGTCATGTCCGCAAATATAGTTAAAATACTAATATACTAAAATACTAAAAGTAGTATTTTTCGTTTTTTGCGTGTTTTTTGTGCCGATCGGGGAAGCGTACCGAAATAAATCCTGTTTCCGTCTTTCGGTACGTTTTGTTTCTGTACCGGAATTAATCAAAGATTAGAATAACCATAAATGTTTTTATACGTTAATCATACGTATGTATATATGTATATATTTGTTTTTGAGTATCTTTGTGTGCTATAAATAAAAAATAAAAGACATGAGCACTTATTCGTATAAAAATCCGAAGTTTATAAATTCCCCTAAAGGGGTGGTTGAAGTTGTAGAAGTGATTTATGACGGCAAAGATGATCCGGCCTATTCACTGGCTATTATTAAATGGGAAAATACCTATAAATTAGGTATTCGTTGGAACATCGCTTATAGTGAATGGGACGATTACCGCAAACAGAACGGGCAAGATGAATGTATAGGTAATCCACAGTCGAGAGGTATTCCCACCTGGTTTGTTTTGCCCGATGATATGATGTTTGGTGAGAAGTTCAGCGGTGCGATGCAGAGGCTTGATGAATTAAGAAAAGGTAAGTAAGCAATGGAACAGGGAGAAATCATATTATACCAGCCGGATGAAGCGGTCAAGTTGGAAGTGAGGTTGGAAGATGAAACCGTTTGGCTGACACAAGAACAAATAGCCGACTTGTTCGGGACTAAAAGGCCAGCTATTACCAAACATTTGAACAACATTTACAAAAGCGGCGAACTTGATATAGATAGCACATGTTCCATTTTGGAACATATGGGTAATGACGGCAAACAGAGATATACTACTAAATATTATAATCTTGATGCGATTCTGTCAATAGGATATCGGGTTAATAGCAAGAACGCAACCCTTTTTAGGAAATGGGCGAATAGTGTATTAAAGGATTATCTTTTAAAGGGGTATTCCATTAATAAACGTTTGTCAGAACTTGAAAGGACTGTCGCTCAACATACCGAGAAGATAGATTTTTTCGTGCGTACTGCCTTGCCCCCGGTCGAAGGCATTTTTTATAACGGCCAGATTTTCGATGCGTACAAGTTCGCCACCGATCTGGTAAAGTCGGCCAGGCGTTCGATCGTGCTTATCGACAACTATGTGGACGAAACGGTCTTGCTCATGTTGAGTAAACGCAGCGTCGGTGTCTCGGCCACCATTTACACACAGCGTATCACGCAGCAACTCCAACTTGATCTTGACAGGCATAACAGCCAGTACCCACCTATCGACATCAGGACGTACCGGGACAGTCACGACCGTTTCCTGATCGTTGATGAAACGGACGTGTACCATATCGGAGCCTCGTTAAAGGATCTGGGGAAAAAGATGTTCGCTTTCTCAAAGCTGGATATTCCGGCGGTTGTGATAACTGACCTGTTATAATATCCCTTGTCTTATGAATGTGGTTATCTATTCACGTGTAAGCTCGCAGTCGGCCAGGCAATCGACCGAACGGCAGGTTGTCGATCTGGAGAGGTTCGCAGCCGGACGGGGGTACGAGGTGACGGCGGTCTTTGAGGAAAAGATAAGCGGACGAAAGGCCAATATTGAACGCCCGGTTTTAAGCCGTTGCCTGGAATACTGCACAGATCCGCAGAACCGGGTGGATATGCTGTTGCTGACCGAGATCTCACGCCTGGGGCGTTCCACCCTGGAGATACTAAAGGCACTCGATACGCTGCACACGCATAAAATATGCGTGTATATCCAAAACTTGAACCTGGAAACATTACGGCCGGACAAGACGGTAAACCCCTTGTCCTCTCTGATTACTACCCTATTGGGGGAACTGGCCGCAATCGAACGCCAGGGGATCATTGACCGCCTTAATAGCGGACGGGAGTTGTACATCCAGAAAGGGGGCAGGCTGGGACGGAAGCCGGGAAGCCGGAAAACGGCCGAACAGAGGAAAGAGGAATACCGGGAGGCGATCGCCTTGTTGAAGAAAGGCTACTCGATCCGGAACGTGGCGAAGCTCACGGGAAAAGCCGTTTCGACGATACAACAAGTAAAAAAAGACTTCATTAATAGCTGATTATCGGAACAAATATTGTATTTTTGCAACAAATACGAGTAAATGCGCGAAATTAAAAACGAGTATTTGTACATGTCTAAAAACGAGTATTTGCACGAAAATAATCAGAATCTAAATAAAAACGGTAGTATGGCAACAATGGCGGAGAAAATGGCGGCTTCACTGGAGGAATTAAGAAAGCTCCAGGAGAAAGACCGCTGTGTCGTTCTACAAGGGACGGCCGAGATAGGGAGGACGCATTTAACCCGGCTGTTGGATAACGGCTGGTTGCAGGAAGTAATGAAAGGCTGGTATATTGCGGCCAGGCCGGGAACAGAGGGGGATACGACGATCTGGTACACCTCATTCTGGTATTTTATTGCGAAATATGCGGCCGTCCGGCTGGGGGAACGGTGGTGTTTGACGGCCGACCAGTCGCTGGATCTGTATTCGGGGAAAACGACCGTGCCCGTGCAGGTGGTTATCAAGTCGCCGAAAGGCCATAACAACACGCAAAAGCTGATGTATGATACCTCGCTTTTGGTGTTTCAAAGCGAGATTCCGGATCAGGTATATAAAGAGCCGGAATACGGCCTTAATCTCTATCCGCTTGCCGAAGCCCTGGTATATGCCACGCCGAGATATTTCCAAGTGGAGAAGATCGCAGCCCGCACCTGCCTGGCCATGATACGGGACGCTGCCGATATATTAAAGGTACTGACGAAAAACGGGGCTTCGCTTCGTGCCGGAAGAATAGCCGGGGCGTTCCGGAACATCGGGAACAGCGAAATCGCCGACAGCATCGTTTCCACGATGCGGGGGTTCGGGTATGACGTGAGAGAAGAAGATCCGTTCGAGGATCAGCCACGAACGCCCCTTGTTTATGAGGTGTCGCCTTACGTCACACGCTTGCACCTGATGTGGGAGAACATGAGGGATAAGGTTGTAGAACTGTTTCCCGAAGCCCCTGGAAAGATTGATGACGTGGAGGGGTATTTGAGATCCGTCGATGAAAAGTATTCGGAGGACGCTTATCATTCTCTCTCGATCGAGGGATATAGGGTTTCCCCGGAACTGATCGAGAAAGTGCGTGTCGGGAACTGGAAGCCGGAGGAAGAAGATAAGGAGCATAAAAACGCACTGGTGGCACGTGGGTATTACCAGGCGTTCCAGGCTGTCAGGGGGACGATCTCCGATATACTGAAAGGAAAGAACGCAGGGGAAGCGGTAAGGGCGGATCATCCGGTCTGGTATATGCAGATGTGGATGCCGTTCGTTACGGTGGGGATCTTGCAAAGGGAGGATATTGTGGGTTATCGTACCGGGCAGGTCTATATACGGGGATCGCAACATATCCCGTTGAACCCGAAAGCGGTCAGGGACGCTATGCCCGTCCTTTTCGATCTCTTGAAGAATGAGCCGCACCCGGCGGTAAGGGCTGTCCTGGGACACTTCTTTTTCGTGTATATTCACCCCTATATGGACGGGAACGGGAGAATGGGACGGTTCGTCTTGAACGCCATGCTTGCGTCTGGAGGCTATAACTGGACGGTTGTTCCGGTGGAGCGTAGAAAAGAATATATGAAAGCGTTGGAAAAGGCCAGCGTGGAGGGGGATATTTCCGAATTTGCCAAAGTGATAGCCTCGCTGGTCAAGTAATGATATTTATAATAATGACAATATGAAATCAACGGAATATATCGAATGGGATAAACTGGAGCAGATCCCGTTCTGCCTTTGCCGGATCGCGGAGGATGAAGAAAACCAGGAAATAGATGTTTATTATCTGGATAAACGGGTTTGCCATGATTACGATCATGTGGGGCATTATTTTCGTACTGCGATAATCATGTTTAGAAGGATCAGGAACATAACGGCCGATTGGGTGAACCTCAAAAACCTTTGGTTGCTAAGGGACTGTATCAGGGAGAATTTTAATCATGGCCTGGAGGTGGACGATCTGATCTTCGGGGAAACATTCGACGGTGAGGATCCGGAAACTATAAAGCCGCTAACCAAAGAACGGCTGTTCAAGATTAAAAAGGTGATTCAGGAAAAAGATCCATACGCTACCGTATAGGGGGGGAGTATATAAAAACAAAACCCTGGAGTTTGTCTTGCGACAGGGACAACAAGGGATTACTACGCAAATATAGGGAGTATATCTCGTTTATACAAGGATTTTATGGCTTTTCTGGATTGATTTTAAAAAGAATAGAGGCTTGTTCCCTGGAATGTAGTATTTACTACTTTTAGTATTTTAGTATATTAGTACGCTTTTCTTTTGGAGGATTTGGGCGTTCCCGTAAACGGTCGGGCTTTCCGCCTCCAAGTCCTCGCCTAAAGGCTGTGGGCTTTCCACTGCAATCCCTAACGCATGAATACACCCACCCACCCGATTAAGGTAGGCTATTTCCGGATAGAGCCGTTCGGTGAAGCCAGCCGGATAAAAGCCGCCTGACTTTTCACTGATCGGCACAATCCGGGTACTCCGGTAGCCGATTGTCGAACCCGGTTTTAAACCCCCTTTCAGGGGAGAGAGGTATTTTAGTTTTTCCGGCGTGGCCGCCTTGCGTTTACCTTGACCGGGGGTTTTGTCTGCAAAGGTCAAACGGCTTTTTCCATATCCCAAGTTGAGCCGCAAGCGGCTTTTAGAAAAAATCTCCAGCCTGGCTAAAGCCAGGTAGTATTTTTCCTAAAAAACTTGTGCTATGGAAAAAAACGTTTGGGGTGTTCTCATACAAAAAACTCTCGGAACTCAAGGTAAACGCAAGACGACCACACCGACAGCCCCGAAGAACCAAAATGAGGTTGTCTTGATACAAAAACATCGGAATCTTAGGCATCCGCAAGGTTTGGTGGGGGAGGGTGCGAGGTGGGGAGTTTACTATCGGAAAAAATCAGGTAGTAAATACTAAATTTAGTATATACTAAAATACTACTTTTGCATATAATTATCTTATAAATAGTTAGTTAAACGTTGTTTAAATACTTGCATCTCTCAAATAAAAGTGCTATCTTAGAGGTATAGAAAAAGAGATAACAACCTTTAGAACTGGCTCACCCACCAGGATAAAGAACGGGGGACGTAGTTATGAAAACTGATTATTTCGACAAGGCAGCGCAACAGTTTGCAAATTTGATGTCAGACATAAATGATCGAGAAGATCCAGCAAGTAGAGGACAATTGGCAAAAGCCCTGGATCACCATTGCGGCGAATACACGCAATTTCTTTCCGCAGAACCTCACAGGACGCAGGTACACCGGAGGCAACGCCTTTTTACTCCTTTTCCTTTGCGAGAAATTCCAGTACCAGACACCCGTATTTATGACATTCAACCAGGCGAAAGAGGCCGGGATCTCCGTGCTGAAAGGATCGAAATCGTTTCCGGTCTATTACTTCCTTTTCTACGTGTACCACAAGGAAACACGCAAGAAAATAACCTTTGAGGAATACAAGGCGTTAAGCCGGGAGCAGCAACAGGAATACAACGTTATACCGACCTATAAATATTACTCGGTCTTTAACTTGGATCAGACCAATTTTTCGGACGTGAGGCCGGAAGAATGGGAAGCGTTAAGGGAGAAGTTCAGAGGGGGACAGGCAGAGCAGCCCGAAATAGACGCCATGCTGGAGGCGAAAAGCTGGTTTTGCCCGATACGGGAGCAGCAAGGCGACAGGGCTTTCTATTCTCCTTTAGCCGATTATATCGTAGTGCCGCTTCGCTCGCAGTTCGTCGATATGCAGAGCTTTTACGAAACGCTTCTGCATGAAATGGGACATTCCACGGGACACCCCACCCGATTGAACCGGGATCTTGCGCACCCGTTCGGATCAGAGGAATACGGCAAGGAGGAATTAACGGCCGAGTTCGCCGCAGCCCTGGCAGGAATGTTTTTCGGGATAGCCGAACATATACGCACTGAAAACGCAGCTTATCTGAAAAGCTGGATATACGTCGGCTGTTCGCAAAACCACCCGTACTGTGGAGAATGGCTGCCAAACCAAGTTTTCCGAAAGCGGGGCCTGCGGCCTATACGTGGTGCGGGGCACTCAAACAGTCTATTCCAACGTGAAACTGACAGCCGAGAGGGATGCCGACACGGGCGGTCTCGTATGGAAAACTGAAAGTCCGACACCGCTCGCAGGCGGGCTGTTGGACGAACACTATTATTTCTACTATCCCTATCAGGCACGAGCCTTAATACTGGGGCAGGGCGGCTGTTCGCCTTCATCATTACGGTGAACGAGTTAACCGTGCCCGGCTTGTCGGTGCGGAGCGAAACATACACCATCTCCGACAATAAGGCCTGCCATATCCTGGAGTCTGTCTGCCCGTGATGTTATCCTCTCATCGAATTCCTGTACTCACTCGGGCTCATTCCATAGTACTTCCTGAACACCTCCCTGAAATATCTGACATCGGAGAACCCCGAGTCATCCGAGATTTCCGTTATCGAACAGTCTTTTTCCCTGAGCAGTTGTGCCGCATATTGCAGCCGCATGGAGCGGATATAGTCAGCCGGGGCATGGCCGGTGAGCGCCTTCAACTTGTTGAAAAATCCGGTGCGGCTCATGTTCTGCATGCCACAGAGCATGTCCACACAGAAACCGGGGTTGTCGATATTCTTCATGACGCATTCCCTTACGGAGGCCATGAATTTCCAGTCCCGGGTATTGTGGCAGTCCGGCGGAACCTGTCCGACTCCGTCCTCAAGACCGGCGTATGCCCGTCTGAGCAGTGCCCGGTTTGCCAGTATGTTCCTAATATTCGCCCTGAGCACGTTTATGCTAAACGGTTTGGTGATATAGGCGTCAGCTCCGTTTTCCAGCCCCTCCAGCATGTCCTTCTCATCTCCCAAGGCGGTCAGCAGCATGACCGGGATATGGGATGTCTCAATATCGGATTTGACGGACGCGCAAAGTTCGTCCCCTCCCATTTCAGGCATCATAACGTCCGAAAGTATCAGGTCCGGATTGTATTCTCTCGCCACAAGCAGCGCGTCCCGTCCGTTGGAACAGGTTTGGACCAGGTATTCCTCTTTCAGCAGCCCCTCAAGGTAGGTCCGCAAATCGTCATTGTCCTCCACAATAAGAATACGCTGCCGGTCCCCGCCGGTCATTGTTGGAAGGATCTCACGCATGGGGCCGCAATCCGGTCCCATGCGGGTTTCCCCGGTATCCTGTTTCCTGGGCGAAGCAACGGGGCATGCCTTGTCAAGGCGTCTGCTCCTCAGGGGAAAAATAACACATACCATGGTCCCCTTCCCCTCGGTACTGGTAACGCGGACCCTGCCTCCGTGCAGCCTTACCAGCCTATGTACCATCATCAGTCCGACACCGTTTCCCGCCACTTGCAGATTGACGGCATTACTGCCCCTGAAATGGTTCCTGAACAGTTTCTTCCGTTCCTCAGGTGGAATGCCAATCCCCGTGTCTTCCACTTCCACACCCCATACATGCCGGTCCACGAAGGCACGGACCTGGATACTCCCGCCCCGTGGAGTGTACTTCAGTGCGTTGGACAGTATATTCTTCAATATAGAGTCCATTTTGTCCTTGTCAAACCGGACATTCAGGTAAGGGAAGCCGCTCTCACGGGTGATATCGATGTCCCTGATGGAGGCATATGTGCGGAATGCCTCACAGGTCGTCTCCAGATAACTGTTGAGCTCATATTCCGAGACATGAAGTCTCAAGGTGTAGTTGTCCGTACTCTCGAAATCTATCAGGCTGGTGACCAATCCCAGAAGTCCGTCCACGCTTTTCAGGGCCATCCGTACATTGTCCATCCCCTCCGCCTTCACCATGTCTTTCTCCACCACCTCTTCCAGCGGAGCCTTGATCAGCGTAAGCGGAGTACGGACATCATGGGCAGTATGTATGAAGAAGCACGTCTTTTCGTCTGATATCCTTTTCTGCCTGCGCAACATGGCAACGCGAAAAGACACCACCCCAGCCAACACACACAATGACGCATATCCGGCAATGGCCCATGTACCCGCCCACAGCGGCCGGGCGACACTCAGACCGAGGCTTCTTTCCTCATACACCTTGTATTTCTCCTCATTGGAGACGGCACGGATACGCAGGGTGTAGTTGCCTGGGGGCAGGCTCGTGAACTGTATCCGCCCGCTCTGGACCGGATGGCTCCAGCCCTCGTAGAGCCCTTCCAATTTCCATGAATATAGGATGTTCGAGGGATAGTCGTAGTTGATGGAGACAGCTTCCAGGGAGAAGGTATTCTGGTCATATGCAAGTTCCAGCCTGACGGTATTGTCAATATCCTCCCTCAAGGGGGATCCCTTGTCCCCGGGATAGACGGGGCGGTAGGAGATCATGAAATCCCGCAGGAGCATCCGAGAAAAATGCGGGGCGGGTATCCTCATGTCGGAGGGGAACATGACGGCTCCGGTGTTACTCCCGAACACGAAGCTTTCCCCGTGCCGGAAAGTGGATACCCCGGCATTGAGGCATACGCTTGCCAGCCCTTGTTCTGCCGTCCAGTTTCTGAAAGTGCCGCTCTCACGCCGGAACAGGGCCACGCTGTTTTCGGTCCCCAGTAGCAGGGTGCCGTCCGCACGGGGGACAATGGTATGGATGTTATTGGATATCAGGGCGCAGTTCTCGGTCTGGTATTGGCGGACGAACCTGTCCTCCACGCTGTCATAGACGAGAAGTCCCGCCCCGCCGGTGCCGATATACAGGAGCCCGTCCGGTGCCTGGTACAGTGCATAGACATGAACCGCCTCGACTGGAAAGGCGATATGTCTGCAGGTCCCCCCGTGCCCGTCAAGCAGGTACAACCCCATGCCGGTACCGATCCACATCCATTCCGGAGCCTTCTCCAGTATGGCGGTGATGGGGCCCGGGACCGGGTACAGGCGTACTGTGCCGTCATGGGGATCGAAACGTTTGAGATTGTGGCAGCCCCCTGTCCATATACATCCTCCGGAATCTTTTCCGATGTCATTGATATACTGGTCTGGACGCCCCTCTGCTGCAAAGGAGGGGGGAAAGTATTCCACCCTCCCGGTTTTCTTTTCGATCCTGTACAGGCCCGAAGCGTACCCGCCGGCGCAGATGACACCCGGCGAGACCTCGCAGAGCGTCAGGAAGATATGGTTCCCGCCATCCTGTATCCCATCGGACCGGCTGAGAAAGGAGCGCCACCGTCCTACCGCAGGCTGCAGCAGGCTGATCCCGTTGCTGGTGGCGAACCACAAGTCGCCTTCGCTGTCTTCGATGACATCATGCACCTGGTCGTTAACCAGTGACCGGCTGTTGCCCGGTGAGTGCCGGAACCATTCATAGCTCTGGTAGCGGTTATTCCGGATTGTGACTCCGGCGGGGTAGTTGGCAAGCCAGATACGGTCCCCGCCATCCACATAAATGTCATTGATATTGTCTCCGTTCATGCCGTTGTGGCTGGCGTAGTCGGCGGTTATATAGGGTTTGGGCACTAGCGAGTCCACATCCATCCTGTATACCCCCCTTCCGCCCGTGGCTATCAGCAGCTCCCGGTCATTGAGAGGGGTGATCCGGTTGACGGCCACATTCCGCAGCGTACTGCCTGCGGACACTCCGTATACAAGTATGCCCTTCCTGAAGGTTCCCACGAACAGTTTCTTCGAACCGGGGTGGTAGTAGAGTTCGCTGACCGGCGTCCGGATGCTGTCCGTGTCCGCAAGCGCCTCAAGGACACCGTCCCTTTCCCGTACCGGAAAAAGTCCGTTCACGGTACCGATGAAAAGGTTTGTACCGTCCGTCTCGCTGATAGCGGTTATATCACCTCTTAAACGGGAGACCAGCCGCTGCGCAATGCCTGTGCGGGTGTCATAGCGGATGATATGGTCACCCTGACAGAGCCATATGCGGTCCCCACGGTCCATATAGGCGTAACAGAGCATGCCCGTGGCGAAGTCATCCTGAAGGCCGGGTATCCTGTATACCATCCGGAAACGGTCATGGAGGGTGTCGTAATGGAAAATACGGCCTTTCCTTCCCACAACCCACAGCGTGTTCTCCGTGTCGGTGTAGAGCCAGTTCAGATTGACTTGCGGGGCCACCTTCAGATTGCCGTCAAGAACAGTGTAATGCCTGATCCGCTTGCCGTCATAACGGTCCATCCCCTCCTGGGTGAGGAACCACATGTATCCCCTCCCGTCTTTTTGGATACGGTAAATCCTCCGGTTACTCAATCCGTCCTCTATTCCCAAGTATTTATATATCTGGGCTCCGCACATGGAGGAAATTCCCAGCATGAGGAATGCGGACAGTATTCTTCCCATATTCCGAACACGTGTCATTCTGATGTAAATTAGACAACAACTGTTGCAAATATATAAAAATATAAATTAATATACAAATTTAAACATAACCTCGGATGTCGGCATCAGGCGGTATGTCCTCAATGTCATGTACCCCGGAAAATAGCTGCATACGGGACCGGCCCATGATATGAACATATTCCGAGAGGCGGTTGTTCAATTGACCCGACGGAATTATGGCTTGCCGGGCTCGGGACTGTCCGCAAGGGTACGTTGGTCCGGTGTGCGGAATACCATCCATACCTCCGGTCCGAATTTATATCCGCGGGTGGTACAGGTGCCGGTCGAGGTTTGGCAGCCCCCAATAAAGCGGGCCGAATTGTTTGTAAGCACTCTTACCCTCATGCCCGATTTATAGATAATCTTCCAACAGTAAAAAGTTATAATTCGCATTTAAGAACAATGGCGGGCATTTCTTGTTAATATTATAATCATATAAAAGAGGCGCATCCGTTAGTGCCAGATTTGTTCACCACTTTCATCGTTGCGTATCGTATTGCGAGTTGTCCGTATCAGATGTTTATCCCCTCTTTCTTAAGACTTCCTGAGAACTGCCTGGGAAAGGACGGCTTTCCGCATTGCGACTTCATCCACAGCCCTTGGCGGTATAGCCATGCCTTTCACGGGGACTACGGTTGATTCATGCGACACAGCAGATTCCGGTGCTATAACAGGGTTGCCTACATACTTGTGCCTCTTTTCAGCTTGCTGTCCAGGTCCGAGTTGCGCACTTTACCCGCAGGTTGGACGGTTGTACATAACAATATTGATCTTTTGGGGGGCTAAAAGTCGAATATCCCCTTAAAAACAAGGAGCTGACGCATGTGTACAGCCCCTTATTTTTTTGTATAGCCCGGCCTCCTCTGGCATATTGCCGTTGCTTCCATCTGTAACAAACAAAATCAGAATCTATATGCGGAACTTTTTGTTCCCGTAGCTGAGAAATTCCTTCGTGGCGTATTTCACACTGAATGGTCCGTAGTCACCGAGAGCCGAATGCGCAATTTGCTTGTCCGGTTCTGTCACATGCTCGACAGGTTCTCCCGTAGTATCAGTATCCTTGTATGACATAAGCTGCATGTTGGCGATGGCTGACCCGGTAGCCGCCGCACGCAATTTCCTGAACGCATAGGAGAGGATTCCGTCCATCATTGACCAGTACAAGGCGAAGAACGAGGTGCAGGAAAAGGAGGTCCCACAGTTGTAGGAGATAGCCGGGAAGGTATGGAAGAAGGAGGACGAACTGAAACAGTTGAAGTCCGAACTTGCAGCACTCGACCGAAAGATACAGTTGGAGCTTGAGCCGCCTACGCCCGAAGTCACCGAAAAGGAGAATGACGGACAGGAGGTCAAACCGGATGCGGAAGGTGTACGAAACGTAGCTCCACAACACACCGAAGATGTGCCGCAGATACGCAGCCGGGTGAATGAACGCAGTCCGTCTGGCAATTTTATTGCCGACCATATCATCATCGGGCGGCCGGGATTCAACGTCCGTGACGAGTGCAAACCGAAAGGTATAAAAATGTGAACGAGTGTGCGGATATATATGGCAGGATTGGGAACATACCATTCCTTTTCCTGCCTTTTTCCATCAATATGACATAATGGCAAGGATACCATACAACAAGCCCTCGATTATATCAAAATAGGGTGTTGAAAGTAAATCGTCATGGCAAATCCGCCATATATTCAGTATTTTCGCTAATTTTGCATTCAAAATAGTTAGGCATAATAAAATGGAACCATCTATATACAGTTATTCACTTTGTATTGCGCTACCGTTGATGTTGTTCTTCGGCTTTTATTTTTTGTTGGCTCCAACCCCGGAAAAAGCCATTTTCAATAATTATCTGCGTTCCCGGCGAATTATGGGGGTAGCCATACTGTTACTTGCCGCCAACTATTCGGTACATTTCTTTTTTGGAATCAGGTTCAAGAATGCCGATGCCGCCATCCTGATGAACCTGTCCACCTATTTTTTGTGCTACTGGTTGTTCAGTTCGGCCCTCACCACTCTGCTTGACCGCTTTTATATCACCAAACGTCGGTTACGGACGCATATCTGTCTATGGATACTGTTTTCCATCCTTTCCGGCATCGTTCTGCTGTTGTTACCCAAAGGTGGTTTACAGACAACGGCGATGTTTGCCTTGGCCGCATGGTTGGTTATCTATGGGCTGTTCCTGACCCGTAGGCTTCTCCGGGCCTATCACAGGGTCATCCGCATTTTCGATGACACCCGTGCGGACGATATCGGTGCCTATATCAAATGGCTCTCCATTTTCACCTACTGGGCTATCATATTCGGTGTGGGATGCGGACTGCTTACTTTCCTGCCTGATGAATACATCTATATCTGGATTCTGTCATCGGTACCGTTCTACATTTATCTCTTCCTTTGCTATCTGAACTATCTGCTGTTTTACGAACAGGTGGAAAACGCGATGGAGGATGGCATGACTTCTGAAGAGGAAGACCTGTGTGACACCACAAACCGAGAACAGGCACAGAGGCAGGATACTCCTTTTTTCCATGCCGAAATGGCGAAAAAAATCAAAGGTTGGATCGATGCGGACGGTTATATCCGGCCCGGCCTTACCATAAAGGAGCTTTCAGATGTGCTTCATACCAACCGCACCTACCTGTCCGGGTACATCAAAACTACGTATGACATGTCGTTCCGCGATTGGATTACCGGACTTCGTATAGAATATGCGAAACGTCTGCTTGCGCGATATCCGAGGTTGACGATAGCCGACATCTCCGAGAAATCCGGTTTTTTGTCACCAAGCCATTTTATAAGGCTGTTCAAGGAAAATGCAGGCTGTACCCCTGTCAAATGGAGGAAAACAGAGGCGGAATAATACGGTGTGTGTGGATGGAGAAAATAGACCAAACGACAAAAAAAATAGTCTGAACGACAAAACCAAAATGTTCTAAATCACAAAGATGTGCGATTCTGACAATTGAGACATTTTTTATAGGCAAGAATCGGGCTGAATTTAAATCTTTTCGCTTATTTTGTATGTTAAGTCTGGATTTGGAAATTTAAAAAGCATATAAAAAATGAGCAAAAGAATCCTATTCTTCATTTTGTTTTCGTGGCTGGCATCGGCAGCTTTTCCGGCTTTTGCGCAGCAGAAAACAGACACAGTTTACACCTTCCGGTTCGTTACGCAGAAGGACATGTTCTACGTGCCTTGGAATGGCAATGACACGGAACTTGCCCGCCTGTTGGAATGTATCGAAAACAACAAAGCAACAATTCTTGACGGCAAACTGCCGCTACTGGTTGACGGATACTGCAATTCGCAGGGCAGTGAAGCCGAGAACCTTGCAACGGCGAAGATCCGTGCCAATCGAGTAAAATCCGAACTGATTACACGCGCGGAAATAAAAGAGGAGAATTTCATTACCCGCAACCATGCGACTGAGGGTGATTTTGTTACCGTGCGCCTGACGGTACTGGTAAAGGAAACAGCCGTGACGGATGCGGAAGCGGAAGCACGACGCAAGGCGGAAGCCGAACGACTGGCAGCCGAGAAGCGTGCCGAGCAGGAACGGCTTGCCGAAGAGCAACGCAAGGCGGAAGAAGCCCGACTTGCCGCTGAAAAGGCAGAAGCTGAGAAAGCCGCTCAACAAAATACACTTGCCGACACGCCGTCGGAAACCAAAATCACAACTGATTATCATCTCTCCCTGCGTGCCAACCTGCTGCGCTGGGCTACCCTGACACCCGACCTTGGCGTGGAATGGCGCATCTGCCCGTCGTGGGGCATTGCCGTAAACGGCTCGTGGACTTCATGGACGTGGAGCGACAAGGACCGCCGCTATGCACTCTGGGAAGTGGCTCCGGAAGTGCGTTACTATATGGGTGAGAAGAAAGCCTGGTATCTGGGCGCGTTGTTCAAGGCCGGACAGTTCAACTACAAGCTCTCCGAAACAGGCAAGCAGGGCGACCTGATGGGTGGCGGCATCACCGCCGGCTACCAGCTGCGGCTGAACAAGGCACTGGCTCTTGATTTCAACCTCGGTTTGGGCTACCTGAATGCCGATTTCGAAAAATATGAAGTCATCGACGGTGTATGTGTACGCCGCGGCAACGAAACAAAAGATTGGTGGGGCCCCATCAATGCCGGTGTGACATTGGTATGGAAGTTATTCTAACACGGAGGAATAGAATATGAAAGCAAGACAATATATAAATATGATGGGAATGGCAGCCGCCGTGCTGCTCTCTTCCTGCGTGAAGGACACGCTTTATGACACGCCGCATCCCGACTACGGGAAGATTGCGGTGACAGCCGACTGGTCGGCCCGCGGTGAGGGTATCGACATACCTGCCACATGGACGGTCACCATGGGTGACTATACGGGTACGGAGACTTCCGCCACCCATACCCCCGACCATCTGTTTGCTCCGGGCAGCTACACCCTTGCGGTGTGGAACCCGGCTGAAGGAATCACGGTGAACGGCACCACAGCCACCATTGCCGCAGCCACGGGAACCCGGGCAGGCACGGATGCCTTTGTGAACAATGCCCCGGGATGGTTCTTCACCTATACGGAACAGGTGACCATCGAGAAAGACAAGGACTATCCGCTGACCGCCGCAATGAAGCAGCAGGTACGCGAACTGACGCTTGTCGTCGAACCTACTGGTGATGCCGCCGGACGCATCACGGAGATTGTTGCCCATCTGACGGGTGCAGCCGGAACACTCGACTTCGCTACCGATACCTACGGAGCCGCTTCGAACGTCGTGCTGCCCTTCACCAAGATTACCGAAGGTGACGATGCCGGCAAGTGGAAAGCCACGGTGCGGCTGCTGGGTGTGACCGGCACGGAACAACTGCTGACGGGTGAAATCCGCTATGCTGACGGCAACCCGACCCCCACCACGCTGAAAAGCGACCTTACGGAAGCCCTCAAGGAGTTCAACACCGGAAAGGGCGAATCGCTGACCCTCGGCGGAACGCTGGTTGAGACTCCCGAAGGCATGGAAGTGGACGGAACCGAAATCAACGGCTGGGAAGAAGTGAAAGGTGATGATGTAAATGCCGACTTGTAACTAATAAAATGACAGATATAATGAAGACAAGATTTTTTGCACTTGCGACGCTCGCCCTCGCACTGGCAGCCTGCAACAACGACAACGAGAACCTGAACGGTGACCCCGTGGCCGCCCAGTTTACCGCCGACATCGCCCCCGCCACCCGCGCCAGCGGAACCACCTGGGACAACGGCGACCGTATCGGCATCACCGACATCGGCAACGATACCCAGTACGGCAACGTGCCTTTCATCCTGAAAAACGGGAAATTTGAGGCAGAAGAAAAGGTCATCTATATCGAAGATACAAAGACCCATACTTTCCGCGCCTACTATCCGTACAACGCGGCGGGAGGCATCCTCGCAGCCACGACCGATGTCACGGCGCAGCAGAATCAGCCTGCCATCGACTTCCTCTTTGCTTCAGGAGCCACGGGAGACAAAAACAGCCCGGTAGTGAGCTTCACCGACAAAACCGGCAAAGGCGGTGAAGACAACTCCTTCCACCACCGCATGAGCCAGATAACCCTTACCTTCGAGGCGGGCGACGGCGTGAATTTCAGCGTGGTCAAGCCTGAACGTTACACGCTGGACGGATTGTTACTCACCGGTACGTTCAACACGGCCGACGGTATTGCCACCGCAGACAACGGGGCACAGACCGGAGAACTGGCCATGAATTTGGCAGACGGCGTTCTCACGTCATCGATCATCCTCTTCCCGCAGACAGTTGCATCCCTGCCGTTGGTTGTGAATTACAAAGGTCAGGAATATCATGCCACACTCACCGTGCCCGAAGGCGCACTGCTGGCGGGCAACAACTATACCTATACCGTCAAGGTACGCAACAAAGTCCTTGAAGTCAGCGAAGCCACCATTGCAAAGTGGAACGATATAGACGGTGGAGATGTGGGTGCTGACCTGTAGGATTTTAATAATTAATCGATTAGAATGAAGAATTATGAGACATAGATTATTTATCCCCGCAGCCACCGCACTGCTGTTCGCCCTCGCCGCCTGCACGCAGGACGAACTTGCTGGCGATAACCGTCTGCCCGAAGGTGAATACCCCGTCGTCATCCGTGCCACCGGATTGTCCGTAGAGACAACGCCGCTGGCAGCCCCTTCCACCCGTGCCGCTGTGGACGGCGACTGGCAGGGCGTCACTTCCGTGGCACTCAAGATGGGCGATGCGGTAAAGGAATACACCGTAACGGCTTCTACCGATTTCAAGAGTGCCACGCTTTCACGCGAGAACGACCCGTACTACTGGACCAGCCGCGACCCGATTACCGTATCGGCATGGTGGCCCTTCAACAATGCCGACATCACACAGATGCCTGCCGTGAAGGTGGCCGAAGACCAAAGCAAATTGGCTGACTTCCAGAACAGCGACTTCATCTCTGCTGAGAATCGGAAGGTGGAATTTAACAACCCGAAACTTGAATTTACCCACCGCACGGCACGCGTGACAATCGAACTGAAGCCCGGCACGGGATTCACGAGCGTCGCCGGTGCCACGGTGAGCCTCGTGAGCCTGTCCGCCGATAACGGCAACCCGACCGCCATCAAGACTTACAACGCAAGCGGCAACACCTACGAGGCACTGACCGCCCCGCAGACCGTTGCGGCAGGCAAGCAGTTCATCCAGGTGGAACTCGGCGGCGGCACCTTCTACTTCCGCCCACAGAACAACGTCGTATTAGAAGCGGGCAACCGCTATAAATATACCGTTAAGGTGAACGCCACTGGCCTGACGCTGGAGGGTTGCACCATCGGCAACTGGGTTGACGGCGGCGGCGAGAGCGGTGAGGCTGAGGATTTGGGCTACATCTACGACAGCAACACCAATACCTACACGGTCTATAACGCCGACGGCCTACTGGCATGGAACAAAGCCATACAAAAAGATGAATCGATAAATTGCACCCTCACCGCCGACATCGACCTGACGGGTAGGGAATGGACACGTTTAGACACATGGCCAGGCTACTCTGGCGTCTTTAATGGGCAGGGACACCGCATTACGGGATTAAACTTTTCAGCAGCGAGGTTTGGACTTTTTCTTTTTTTAAATCAAAGTGGAGTGATAAAGAACCTACAACTCATAGATGTGAATCTGGATGGCAGTAGTGGAGGAGCTGCTGGAATGGTGGACCGAAATCATGGCCAAATCATTGCCTGCTCTGTGACGGGAAAACTTACTGTACATAGTGGTGGTATAGCCAATGCAAATTATGGCGATATCATCGCTTGCTGGTTCAACGGCACATTGAAAGATGAGTCTGGCTGTGGAACTATAGTGCGTTTCAACTACAAGAATATAACTTCCTGTTATTGGGGAGGCAATGCCGGGCAAGGAGTACTCCGTAATGAAGGAGGAACGGTAGTTGCCACGAAGGTGGACGGCGCGACCGTGAAATGGCAGACAGCCGTCGACGGCATGAACACCGCCCTCACTGCTGGCGACTACCAGTGGGCACTCGGCACCGACGGCCTGCCCGTACTGAAAAGAAACAATAACAACCCCTAAACAACACGCATCATGAAACGAACAACCATCCATATATCCGCAGCCATCGCCCTGCTGCTCGGCCTTGCCGCCTGCACGCAGGACGAAGCGGGCTTCCTACCAGAAGGGGCGGAAGGCACACCCATCGTCTTCACCGCCACGGGGCTGAATCCCGTCGCGACAGCCATCGCCGGTACCCGTGCCCCCGCGGATGGCAATTGGACGGGTGTGCAGAGCGTGGCAGTTCTGATGGACGGCACGGTGAAGACGTACGACGTAACGCCCACCGCCGACCCCACCAGCGCCACGCTGACCTCCACCGACCCGTACTACTGGACCAACCACAAAGACATCACCGTCACAGCGTGGTGGCCCTACACCGCTGGCGAGACAACCCCACCTGCGGTAAAGGTAAAAGCCAACCAAAGTGCCCAGAAAGACTTTGAGGGCAGCGACCTCATCGTAGCCGACGGACAGTCTGTGACCTACGGTAGCCCCACGCTCCGCTTCACCCACCGCACGGCGCGAGTGACCATCGTTCTGACGGACTACACCGAGGGGCTGGCATCCGTGCAGCTGACGGGACTCTCCACCGAAGGCGACAACCCGGATATAATCGTCCCGTATGACAAGGGTAGCAACACCTACACCGCCATCGTCGCCCCGCAAAGTGTGGCAGCTGGCACGGCCTTCATTACCTGCACCTTCACCAACGGCAAGACATTCGTTTATAAGATGAAGAATGCTACCGACTGGCAGGCGGGCGGTGAATATACCTACACCGTCTCCCTCGCTGCGGCAAAAGACCTGGGCTACACCATAGAGAGCGACGGCAGCTACACCGTGACCTCCGCCGATGGTCTGATGAATATAGCCAAATTAGTGAACGGAGGTAAGAGCGACATTAACATTATCCTCGACACAGACATTGACCTCACAGGCAAAGACTGGACACCGATAGGCACAGACTACGACAACTCATACAAAGGCACCTTCGACGGTGGCGGCCATACCATTACGGGGCTGACCTTTACGACAAATGACGAATATGCGGGTCTGTTCGGCTGGCTCAATAGAGCTGGTACGGTGAAGAACGTGGTGATGGAGGGCGTACAGATAACAAGCAATCAAATATATGGCGGCAGTATTGGCGGCGTGGTAGGATCTAGCTGGGGCACCATTGAAAACTGCTCGGTGTCGGGCAGCGTCAGCGGCACGGTGTATGTCGGCGGTGTGGTGGGTGTTCAAATAGGCGGTTCCATCACCGGATGCAGTTCCTCTGCCACAGTGAAGGGAATGGTCGATGTCGGCGGCGTGGCAGGTCAGACGAATTCGAGTGCCACCCTGACCGCTTGCTATGCCACGGGCAACGTGACCTTAGAAATAAACCTCAAAAAGAATATCGCTGGCGGCGGTCTGGTGGGAATGAACGCAGGAAGCAGCCTCCTTGCCTGCTATGCCACGGGCAACGTAACCAGTACGGGTAGTAGCACTGGCTATGTACATATCGGCGGCTTTTTGGGAAATAACTACACCACCGTGACCGCCTGCTATTGGAAGAACAATCATGAACAAGGCATCGGCTACAATAAGGAAAGCACCGAAGCCACGAAGGTGGACGGCTCTGTCGTTACCTGGCAGAAAGCCGTTGATGCCATGAACACCGCCTTGCAGAACGCAGGCTCAAAGTGGCGTTACGAACTTAAAGGAGCATTGCCTACTTTGAGGAAGCAGTAAGCCGTTGCGGACGGAAATGTTCCGCCCGCAACGAACATTAACCGAAGTATAACCCCAATAAAAAAGGAGGACGTGATGGAACACACGGAGAATCCACCATATTGGTTTTGGCATCAAGGCATTGTCAATAATAATATAGACTCCAGTGTAAATATGGAAGCTGTAAGCCGGACATTGTCAAGATTGGTGCTCATTAAAGACAACAAATCAAGTAATTAAATAAAAAACATGGGACTTTTTCACAGAGGCAAGAAAAATAATGACGATGAGCCGGACAGTGTTCAAACCAATGTAAGCGGTTGAGCAAATACATCTTGTCATAATATCCTTTCCCGCTTATCTTTGTGTGCAAAAAGGATTTATGGCAAAATATATGACAAGGGAGGAGTTTTTCCATATTCTTCTTCGACAACGCCAAAGCAACTTAACGGTAAAGGACTTTTGTGCGAATGAAGGATATAACCGTTCCCAGTTTTACGACTGGCGCTCACGTTTCAATATCTCGGACGAGGAGCTTAAATCCGGAAGTGTTCCCACAGCTGGCATGGATGGTTTTGTTCCGATAAGCATAGACAACAACAATGTATCTGCACCAACGTTTCAGTCCCAACCTGCCTTGTGTCCGCAAAAGACAGAGAAAACTTCCGGTAAATGTACTGACAACTCGGAAATATCCCTGGAGCTTCCCAACGGGATTAAAATGAAATTTAAGGGCACGGGTGGCTGTAAAGCCGCTTTGAGCCTGCTCACTAAACTGTGTGGAACATGTTTTGCCTGAACGACTCCACGCGTTACTTTTTATGCCCCGGCAGTACCGACATGCGTAAGGGCATGTTCAGCTTGAGCGGTCTGATCCGGGAAAAAATGAACGGGGATGTCCGGAATGGAGATGTGTACATTTTTATCAACAGGCTGAAAAACCGTATAAAGCTTCTGCACGCAGAAACGGGAGGTCTGGTGATGTACGAGAAACTGCTTGAGGAAGGAACTTTTAAAATCCCCGCTTATGATCCTGAAACCCACTCGTACCCCATGACATGGAGTGATCTTGTCATCATGGTGGAAGGCATCAACGAGGACAAACGAAAGGGAAGGCAAAGACGGCTCTCCGATCAGAAAAGACACTGGCAAATATCTGTAAACAAATAGCTTGCCGGCTTGCTTTTCCGGTTGTTTTTCACTACCTTTATACAATCAAACAGGATATTGAATGACAACGAAAGAAGATATGCCGAAGCGGGTGACGGACCCCATGCTGGAACAGCTTGCCTTGCTGATGGAGACAAACCGGAAGCAAAGTGAGATCATCGAGTCCCAGGCCAAGACCATAGAGGAGCTCCGTGCCACGATAGTTGAACTGAACGCTTCCCTTGCATGGTTGAAAAGGAAAGTGTTCGGGAAGATGAGTGAGAAATGCAATCCTATAAACAACGGGGACCCCATGCTCCCTTTTGATTACGGCGACTTGGGACAGATAGAGGCGGAAATCGAAGCGGCCAGAAACAAGGCGGCGCAGATTATCACCCCCAAACCCCAAGTCGCCGGTAAAACTCCACGCCGCAACCGGATCATCATGGACGACCTTCCGGTCGTGACGGTTGTCATCGAGCCGGAAGACCTCGACCTTGGCAAATACGTCAAGATAGGCGAGGAACACACCAGAACCCTTGAGATGAAACCCGGGTATCTCTATGTAAAAGACACGGTACGCCCCACGTATGCAATCAAAGACGAAACGGAGGCAGTTGAAAACGGGAAGCGGATGGTAGTTACCGCTCCTTTGCCGTTGATGCCCATATATAAAGGTATGCCCGGGGCTTCCATGCTCGCGGAGATACTTTTACAGAAATACGAGTATCACGTTCCGTTTTACCGGCAGGTCAAGCAACCGGAACACCTGGGAGTGAAACTGTCGAGAAACACGTTGAATGGCTGGTTCAAGCCGGTCTGTGAACTTTTAAGACCTCTTTACCTTGAACTCAAAAAGAAAGTCCTCTCCTCTGACTACATACAGGTGGATGAAACCACTCTCCCGGTCATAGACCATGACAGGCATAAGGCGGCAAAGGAGTATATCTGGATAGTACGAGCGGCGGTGCCGCGCCTGCTCTTCTTCCATTATGCCAACGGATCGCGTTCTCAAAAGGTGGCGGTCGATCTTTTGAAAACGTTCAAAGGATACCTCCAGTGTGACGGCTACTCCGCTTATGACGCTTTTGAGAACCGGAAGGACGTGCGCCTGTGCGGATGTCTCGCACATATCAGACGCCACATAGAGTCATGCAGGGAAGAGAACCGGGAATATGCCATGCAAGGACTTAAATTTATACAAGATCTGTATAACGTGGAGTATATGGCTGATGAGCGGCAACTCTCCTATGAGGAACGTGCAGCGCTACGGCAACGTCTGGCCGGTCCGCTACTTGACGCCTTCGAGCTCTGGCTTCAAAACACATACCCCAAAGTGCTTAAGCGCAGTCTGATGGGGAAGGCTATAGCCTACGCTTATCCTCTCATACCAAGAATGAGGCATTATCTGTACGATGGAAGAATTTTTATAGATAACAACAGGGCGGAGAACGCACTTAGACCTATGGTTTTGACCAGAAAGAATATGCTGTTCTGTGGAAATCAGCAAGCGGCTGAAAACACGGCTGTCATCTGCTCGTTACTCGGTTCCTGTAAGGAATGTGGAGTCAATCCACGTGAGTGGCTGAATGATGTAATCAGCAAACTTCCCTATTATCTTACTCCCAAGTCAGAGAAAAAACTCACCGAGCTCCTTCCTGACAGATGGGGTGGATACCGACAAAGCCACGACACTCTCCCGACAGTCACGGGAATGTCTATGGACAATCCCAGGACTGTCCATAGACAAACTGTACACGCAACCTGAAACTCTGACGAACCGATAAGTCTTACCACTGCACATATACATAACTCAAGCAGAGTGATTTCTCTTGGGAAAAATCAAATGTACAAGATGTATTTGCTCAACCGCTTACGTTCTTCTATACGTTCATAAAGGAAGCTGTCCGAAATAATTCAGCAGTGCATAATAACAGTCGCAGAAGAACTCACAGGAGCGTTTCTCGTTTTGGTACGAGAGGTTCGACTTGGAGGGAGCACATGGGATGCCCAAGTGGTTCAAGTTGCCGTTGGCTGAATGCAGGCCGTTGCTGATTTCACGCAATGGCACGTAGTCGACGAACTGGCAGAATATCATGCTTACAAGTGGCTCAAGAAAAGACTGGAACGACTTTCACCATCTGCTGTTCTTTAAGTTAATTGCAACAAGTTCAAATCATCAGTAACCAATCCATCCAATACATGTTGAATTTTATCAGATATGGCCTTATCTATGCCATACGTGACGCACAATGATTGAAATTTGCTTACAGCATCGAACACCTGTAATATCTTCTTTTCAGGATTTTCCACAAAATCCTCGGCGAAATTGACAAAATCACTTGTGGTCAAGGCCGATCTCTTGCCCATCACACCCATAGAATGAATATGTGCAGAAGAATTTTCCCATGTATTTGCCGTGAACATTACATCATATGCAGGTGATAAACGCCACCTCCCTGTCTTATCCATGATAAACGATATGTTCTTATTATAGTCATCAGATATACCTGCGACATAATTAAATACCATTCTGATAAATATCTGATCTTTGTCTTCCTGGGGAAGTTTCAGAGTCTCTGCCAGCCAACATAGCTTCATATAATCATCTGCACCTGGCATAATGGCCGCAAGGGGCTGGCTAAGAATCTTGTCTCCATCCTTGCGATCAAATCTTTCCGTTACGAAATGATTTCTTCCATCAATCTCTTTCAGAAAGCATGACACCATGTTGATTCCTGCCGCCTTTGCCATTTCGCTATATACCATTTCTATCTCTGTGGTAGGAGAGTCATCTGCTTCTTTAAATTTTATGATATACTGCTTAAAATTTTCAGGCAAATCCTCCTGACCGGAACGGAACTCTTCCGTTTCGAGGTTATAGGCAACCACCGCCTTCGGGCGCATGCCACCGGCAGAAGTTCCGAGATATATTAACTTCTTCATCGTGAGGCTATCCTCCGGTGATATGACAGCAGCATCTCGATCATTATATATTTTAGAAGCCAAAGTTGCCAATGATGACATGTTTACTGATTCATGGATGGCATCATCATTAAATTCCGGTTCAAATTCCAATGCTCCCATAGCCCTCTTGCCAATATAAGAGAGCTTCAATAGGGGCAATGATTCCGTAACCTTTATATTGTTATCCGTGAGCCATTGGTCAAATAGGGAAGCCCCCCATTTGTCAGGAAGCGCATCTGCAAGAAATTCCGGAAGCCCTTGATATAATTTATCTTTATTCCCATAGAAAGACGCAAACAAAGGGGTTCTCTTAGGATGTGTGGAAGGACATATATCATAATCTTGTTTCCTATACTCATCCGTAAATTGGAATACAGAACAATGCTTTTCAAAGTCCCAATTCAATTTGCCAATACAAGTTCCCCACAGATATACATTCACTATAATTGGCTCTTTCTTCATACCATCTTACGTTTACTGTTAATTCTTTGTATTTTCTTACCTGCCTCAAATCCGCAACTAAGCCCTTCAACGTCCTTCTTGCGTGTACACGTCCTCTCATTACTGAATTAT
>OMDD01000165.1_pt1 | contig 37332 bp, 25 predicted proteins | sample 1674331 | NCBI WGS metagenome assembly OMDD01 (sample SAMEA103958164, study PRJEB25191) | human gut metagenome | biome: human-associated habitat [ENVO:00009003]; feature: intestine environment [ENVO:2100002]; material: feces | place: Germany | collected 2013/2015
ATTATACAGCTAAAAAATAACTAAAAATTTTTTTTGGCTATCAAACTTGGGTTAAATCATGATGTTTGTAAAACTCAGGTCTATTTTTTATAATTTCATTTTTCAGTTTAAAGAAAAGATTTGTTTCTCCACACAACCCTCGCATATCGAAAACATATCTTTCACAATCCTGCATATCATTCAGCGAATGTGGATGACTCACGTATAAATAGCTATTCATAAAAGCATCAAAACTATACCAGGTAGAAGGATAGAATTTGATTACACTTTTAGGGTACTCCTTAACGTAATCCTTTTCCATAAGAATATTTATTAAAGTCTTTTCCTGCCTCCTCCGGAAAGATTAACAAACAAAAAAAGCGTGGAAGCAATACCTGCTGCTCGTCCCACACTCTAAAGGCTCTCGCATTGCCCTGTTCGTCGAAACGAGCAACGCCGAAAGCCCCACGCCGATAGTATTATATAACTCACCCTTTCCCTCTTGGTATAAAGGTAGGAACCAAGAGGGTATAAAAGGGCTATACATATATACACCCGAGGGCATCCACCGTTGCTTTGTTTTTGACGAACAGTTTGAATTTGCGAGATTCTTAGAGTGTCAAAACCAAAGCGTCAAGTAAACGCCTTTCAATAATATGTCTTGTTTCCCTCCACACCCTTATCATCGGCGTGGAAAGGAAACATTACAAAGATATAAACTTTTTCTTTGCTTTACCATTTTATGTCAGAAAAAGTGGAGGGGAGGAGTTGAGATTGGAAATAAAAATAAATTGTCATTCAATCTTTTTATGGATGAAGTAGATGAAATGTCAGCAAATAATATACGTGAAATTTATAGCCTTTAATAAACATACTCGACGATTTCTTATAATATCCAGGCTTTTCTACAGCTAAAATAAATTTTAAACTCTAAATGAATACATTTCATATTTTTTTTCTACTTTTGCCTGCGTTATTGGTTCACTACTCTTTTTCCGAAGATTAGGTGATGAAAAGGGAATCCGGTGTAAATCCGGAACAGACCCGCTGCTGTGAGTTCCTTTTTTGCTTCTAAGAAACTCTATGCCACTGTCCGAATGCCGGATGGGAAGGCTTCTTGGAACGGAACAAGTCAGAAGACCTGCCAGTGACAGTTTTGTTTTGATGCTTTCGGGGAATAAGGCTATTAAAATATCAGATTTGATTTTCTATCTTTTTTCTTTCAATAAAAAAGAGACTTCATTCTTCTTTTACCCCCTAAGCATATAGGATGTTACTAAGGAAATGAAATAAATGAAGATGAAATTTTCTTTTTGTCTGTTTTTGCTGTTGGCTTCGTGGTTTGTCGGTCTGGAAGCGGCTGCCCAGCATAACTTTATCCTGTCGGGGAAAATAACGGCACGTGACGGTAGTGCCATGCCACAGGTTACTGTTTCTGTCAAGGGAACAACTTTGGGCACTTATAGCGATGCCGATGGCAAATACTCATTGCGCCTGGAATCAGGAACTTATACCTTGTCTCTCTCATTTCTGGGGTATGAAACCCTGGAAAAGACGATTGTTCTGAACCAGAATATGACGAGAGACTTTGTGATGAAAGAGAGTTCCGTGAGTTTGGACGGGGTTAATGTCTACGGGAAGAGCCACTCACAGAAAATAAGAGAAGGGGCTTTTTCTGTCAATGCGTTGGACGTGAAGCCTATAGTCAACTCCTTGAACAATCTTACGACATTAGTGGACCACAGCGCGGGCGTGAAGATCCGCCAAGAAGGAGGCGTAGGTTCTGATTATGACTTGTCTATCAACGGTATGTCGGGAAATTCCGTCCGGTATTTCATCGACGGAGTTCCTTTGGATATCAAGGGAAGCGGAGTCTCGCTTTCCAACCTGCCAGTAAATATTATTGATCGTGTAGAGATTTACAAGGGTGTGGTTCCGGCCAGCCTGGGAACTGATGCATTGGGAGGCGCTATCAATATCATTACCCGCCAGGAGCAGAAGAATTACCTGGATGTTTCCTATAGCGTTGGGTCTTTTCATACCCACAAGGCTGACTTGAACGCTCAGTTCGTGGAGAAGCGAACTGGTCTGATTGTCCATCCCACAGTCGGAATCAGTTATTCCCTGAACGACTATATGATGAAAGGAGTGGAGGTTTGGGATGAGGACAGCCGTAAATACGTGCCGTCTGACCGCCGGCGTTTCCACGATGGCTATTTCTCCGTATTGACACAGCTGGAAGCCGGATTCCGGAACAAGTCGTGGGCGGATGCTTTCTTTGTTTCAGCATCGTATTCAAAGGTGGATAAAAAATTACAGACCGGATCCGTGCAAAGTAAGGTTTATGGAATGGCTGAACGTCAGAGTGATGCCTGGAATGTTTCGGCACGCTACCAGAAGGATCATTTCCTGCTGGACCAGCTGCGGTTCAATGCCTTGTTCTCGCATACTTGGGACTATTCGATAACAGTCGATACGGCTTACCGCAAATACGACTGGAATGGGAACTACATAGAAAGTTCACGCAATGAGATCACGGGGCGTGGGCGTTCCATACGCCATTACAATCGTCCGCTTACGGTAGTGCGGGGTAATCTGGACTATGCATTTAGTGCATCTCATAGCATCAATCTGAATTATATGTTGAACCGTACCGGAAACAACCGCTATGATGAGCTGGATACCGATTTTGAAGCGGCAAACGACGTGCTTTGCAAACATATTGTGGGACTGGCTTACCATCAGTCGCTTTGGAACGGACGGATGGAAAATTCTTTTTTCGTGAAGAATTACGTGAACCACCTGAATATCCGCCAGACCGATCTGTATTGGCAGACCGGTTCGGATGAAGTAAAGGGTTCCAGTACCAAAAGTTATCCTGGATATGGAGCCGGACTACGCTATAATTTTTTTCAGCCGCTGGCTGTCAAAGCTTCCTTCGAACATAGTGTACGCCTTCCATTAGCCCGCGAATTGTTAGGCAACGGAACTACGGTGTATGCCAATGTAGCCTTAAAACCGGAAAAGAGTGATAATGTGAACCTCGGTTTGTTCGGTACGTGGCATCCCGCCGGTGCGCATACTCTTTCATATGAACTGAACGGTTTCCTCCGGTTTGTGGACGATTATATTCAGGCTACTGTTTCTGAAAAAGAAGGAATGATGCAATATGAGAATGTTCCGGCGGTCAATATCAAGGGGATGGAAGGGGAAGTCCGCTATGATTTTGACGGCAGGCTTCAGCTTTCGGCCAATGTCAGCTATCAGGACGCCCGTGACCAGCGCAAGCTGAAGGACGACGGGAAACCCTCGGCCACCTATATGAACCGTGTTCCGAACCGTCCCTGGCTGTTCAGTAGTTCCGGGGCCTCGTACACGTTCCATGACGTGTTCTTGCACAACAGCCGTTTGCGTATTGGCATGGATTATCAGTGGGTGCATTGGTATTTTCTTACTTGGGAGGCTTATGGAGCACGTGAGAGTAAGGCAAAAATTCCTACACAGCACATCTGTGATGCTGATATCACCTATTCCTGGCATAACGGTCGCTACAACGTGTCTGTGGAATGTACCAACTTCCTCGATAAGTTGGCTTATGATAACTACAAGCTTCAGAAGCCCGGGCGTGCTTTTATGGCCAAGTTCCGGCTGTTCATCGAGTAATCATTGAATTATACATTAATATTAAAAGCATGTTGAAAATGAAAAAATTGAAATCTGCATTCTACTTGTTTGCTGCTGCACTAATGACATTTAGTGCTTGTTCGGATGATGAGGATCCGGTGCCCGATAATGGAAACGACAATAACGGGCAGGTTGAAGCTTCGAGCTGTCATTTTGATATCTTTATGACGATCGGCCAGCATGGTGGCATGAACCGTGGTGACGGAACCATTGTTAAAAGTGTCAGTTCATTAGATGCCGGACAGCCGATGATTGATATACGGAATGATGGTGTGGAATTCCGCTCGGAAGACGTGACCTATTCTATGGAGGCCATCGTGAAAGGCAAATATTATTATCAGGTTCCTACATCGAACGACCGTTTCACTAAATTGCAGGTGGTGGATAACTCGGTAAAGGTCATTCAGGAACAGCCTTTTGTGGAGAATACCTATAAGGTACGAAGCTATACTCATGCATGGCTGGACGATAACATTCTGCTTATCATGGCGGCCAACGGTGATGCCGATAAGATTATATGGACCAAGCTGAACACCGACGATATGCACATTGTTGGGGAAGGAACATTGGATCTGCCTCTTCCCGAAGATGCCAAGGTATTCAATGCATCTGGAATACTGACGTACAACGAGGCTACCGGGAAATTGTTCTATTTCTATTTCGCCAAGGATAAGTCGGGACGATATGGAAAGGCCACATCCAATTTTCTGACGGCTGTTATTAATCCTTCCACTATGGCCGTCGAGAGTAATAAGGTGAACAGCTTGGCGCATGAGATGGCCGGCAGTGCATACGGCGAATTGTTGCAAAGCATCGTCTTGTATCAGGACGGCGACTTGTATCTGGCTGCATTTTCCGATGAAGATGATATAGAGAAAGGTCATTTGCTTCGTATTAAAAAGGGTGAGACAGATTTTGATGCCAGTTACGAGGGATATCCGAATGCTGACGGCAAATTGCTTACCATCCAGAATCTGGGTAACGGGAAGGCTTTGGCTTATGCGCGTAATGATGCGGCTGGAACGGATATAGATGATTTCAGCCATTACTATACGATAATAGATCTGTCTACTGGTGAGAGAAGCCGTTTGAGTTATCAGGGTGCGGAAATCCCTTATAGCGCCGGCCGTTTCGCGCAGCGTTCGGTGATTGTAGACGGAAAGGCCTATATCGGCGTGAATACCCAAGATGCCAATCCTTGTATCTATATATATGATATCGCAACGGGCAATGTAGAAAAGGGTGTGGAAATAGCCGAAGGTTATTACTTTGATATGATCCGTCTGTTGGAAAACGAATAAGATCACTTTCTTTTGTTTTTTACTCTTTTAGGCAAAGAAGCCGGCGAGGAGTAATGAATGGAAATAAAAATAACCCGCCATCCAATCCTTTCAAGTGTGAAAGTGAATCGGATGGCGGGTTTCTTGTTTTGTCTTATTTCAGATCAGTCCTTCCGGATAGCCGGTATGATAGAGAGCAGATAAAGAACACCGATGCTCATGATGGCAACGGCTCCGATCTGCGACTGCATCCAGTCGGATACGATACCCATGAAGAGCGGGAAGATCGTTCCTCCAAACAAGCCCATGATCATCAGGCCGGATACTTCGTTCTTGCGGTTCGGCAGATGGAGCAGGGCGCGTGAGAAAAGCATGGAGAAGATGTTCGAGTTACCTAATCCTACCAAAGCGATACATACATAATGTGCGGCCAGCGACTGCATCGTGAACAGTCCGATCATGGCGGCTACCATCATCAGTACGCTGACGATAAAGACTTTCTTCATCGGGAAGTAGGCAAGCAGAAAGGCACCGCTGAAACAACCGATGGTTCTGAACAGGAAGTAAACGCTGGTGGCCAGTCCGGCTCCGGCAAGTGTCATGTCCAGACGTTCCATCAACAGCTTCGGGGCCGTCAGGTTCAAGCCTACATCAATACCTACGTGGCAGACAATACCTAAGAATGAAATCAATACGACCTTGTCGGCCAGCAGGGCAAAGCATTCGCCGAAAGTGGAACTCTTGGTCTCGGCCGACGAGCTCTCGTCGATGTGTGTCATGCCCAACAAGACGCAGGCAATAACTGCGATGACCAGGAAGATGAGGAAGAGCAGCTTCCAGTTGCCCCACGAAACAGCGGCCCAGCCGGCAATGATGGGAGCCAGGAAGGATGCGATGGCCTTGACAAACTGTCCTAATGTCAGACTACTTGCCAGGCGGTTTCCTGTGACGATATTCGACAGAAGCGGGTTCAATGATACTTGCATCAGCGTATTTCCGATTCCCAGCAAGGAGAAGGAAATCAGCATACTGGCAAATGAATAGTTGATCAAGGGCAGCAAGAGGGCGGCAGCGGTTACGACGATACTGAGTAAAACCGTCTTTCGCTGGCCGATCTTGTTCATCAGCATTCCGGTCGGAACAGAGAAGATCAGGAACCAGAAGAATACCATTGATGGCAACAGGTTGGCCAATGTATCCGACAAATGGAAATCTGCCTTGACATAGTTTGTCGCGATGCCTACCAGGTCGACGAATCCCATCGTGAAGAACGAGAACATCACCGGGATCAGCATCCAGATCATACTTTTTTGTTGTGTGCTCATGACGTTATTTATTTTTTAGGGTAAACAGGCCAGGCTCCATCTTTGGTGCAGACGAACGCCGCTGTTTCGACGGCTGTCTGGTGAGCTTCTTTTAAAGACTTTCCTGACAAGATGGAACAAACAAAGGCACCCGAGAAAGAATCACCGGCTCCAACCGTGTCGGCCACCTTTACTTTCGGTGTCTTGATGGTCGATTTCTCGTCGGCAGAATAAATCGTGCTGTAGCGGCTTCCGGCTGTCAGAACCAGGTATTTCAGGTTGTATTCTTTCAGAATGTGGCGGCAGCAGGTATCTTCATCGCCTTCGAGCTTGAACATCGGGCGGAACATCTCGAGTTCTTCGTCGTTCAGCTTAAACACATTGGCCTGTTGCAGCAGGTCTTTGATCAGTTCTTCTGAATAATATTTCTGGCGGATATTGATGTCGAAGAAGCGCATGGCTGATTTGGGCGCATAAGAAAGCAGTGTGTTCAGGGTTTTTCTGGATTCCGGATTGCGCTGTGCCAATGTGCCGAAGCAAACGGCATCGGCTTTCTTTACGATATTGATCGCTTCTTCCGTCAGAGGAATATGATCCCAGGCAACGCCTTCCACGATGTTGTAGGTCGGGATGCCCTTGTTGAGTTCAACAAGTACGGTGCCCGTCGGATAATCAACCGTCGCGATGCTGTGGCCAATACCGTTTTTGTCAAGTTCCTGCAGGATTTCCGTTCCTGCCAGGTCATTTCCTACTGCGCTGATAGCGTAGCCTTCAGCACCGAGCTGAGTAGCATGATAAACAAAGTTCACCGGAGCGCCACCGGCTCTTTTTCCTGTAGGCAGAACATCCCATAGAAGTTCGCCTATACCTACGATTACAGGTTTTTTATTTTCCATAAATCATTATATTTTATTGTTATAGTTTCAATTCATAAATATGCATGTCCTTGATTGTCGATGAACCTTTGTCGTTATAAAATTCCACGCTGTTGTAAGGCTCATTCGGGAATACCAGGTTTGTCATGGCTATTTTGCCGCCATCAACGAACAGTTCTACTGAACATTTGTCTACAAAGATACGAAATTGATGGTTAGAACTCTTCTTTGTTGGAGCCCATGTTGCCAAGGCAAAGTTGTCTATATAATTGACGGCATTCTTGGCTCCCATGTTTTCCGTTTCCTTCTGATGCAGAGTTGCGTCCTTGCCAAACTCTACAATACCGCTTTGGGTACGGTCCATTACCACCTTGCCGGCTTTCTGGTCCAGGTAAATGTTTACTTCTTCTCCTTTGGAGTTCTTGAGCTTGAAGCCGGAAATATCTGCCGCATTGGGCTGAAGGGTGAAGCACATTTCGTAGGCACCTTGGTTGTCGGCCAGCAGCGTGTCGATGACATAGGTGTCTTTTACTTCGAAGTCGGGTAGCTGCTGTGCTTCCTGCCGGATGTTTTCTACTTCCTTGACCGGATTGGCGGCTACATATATTTCATTTCCTTCGGTGAACATGCTCAGTTCGCGCGGCAGGGCATTGGCGCTTCTGAACTGGCTGGTCGGAACGATGTTGGCATATTGCCAGTTACTCATCCAGGGAACGGCTATCACCCGGTCGCCCGTATTCGAGAAGCAGACCGTCGCATAATGGTCTTTTCCCCAGTCCAGCCATTTGGCCACTTCCGGTTTTGTATCACAGGTAAATTTATTCCCGTCGAAGTCGCCTATGAAATATTCCGTAGCTGAACCCCCGAAGAGGCAACCCGGGTTGATGTTGACAAGCAGGGCCCATTTCTTGTTGTTCTCATCGCCGTCGACAGGCAGTTCCACCATATCCGGACATTCAAACTGGTTCGGCTGTGCGCCATAACCTGCTCCGAAGGCGCTCATGTATGTCCAGTCCTTCAGGTTGGTCGATGAATAGAAACGCATTTCCTTATCGGCTGATACGATCATCACCCATTTCTTCTGCGGTTCGTACCAGAATACTTTCGGATCACGGAAATCCCGGAGTCCGTCGAACGGCGTCAATATCGGATTCTTTTCATATTTGGTAAAGGTACGGGCATTGTCGGTACTATATGCCATACATTGAATCTGGCCGTTCTTGTCGCTGGCCGATGTATAGAAAGCGATGATGGCTCCCGGTCCGAATCCGGCTGTATTATCTTTATCGACAACCGAGCTGCCCGAGAAGATCTGTCCGAGTGTATCCCGTTCGAGGGCGATGGGGAACGGTTCCCAGTGTATCAGATCCTGGCTGACGGAATGTCCCCAGTGCATGTTTCCCCACATCGAGCCGTATGGATTGTACTGATAGAACAAGTGGTATTCACCGTCTTTGTAGACCAGTCCGTTGGCGTCGTTCATCCAGCCGTAGAGCGGAGTGTGGTGATAAACGGGACGGAACGGATCCACGTTGGTCGAGTCGACGGTGTGTGTCAGTTCCATTTTCTGCCAGCAGATGTTATCTTTGGGTGCCATGCGGATGCGCAGGGTCGCTTTGTCGTCGTCGGTCGGAAGAGCAAAGGGAATGAGATAGTCTACCTGATTTTGAGCCAGGCGGATATCCATTTCCGTATCTCCCGGATCACCGGTGCTGAGGCAAACTTTGGCTTCCGGCGCGCTTTCTTCGATCGGTAAAAGGATGTACGGTGTCGGATTGGCAATCTCCAATACCGTCAGTGTGTCGTTTTGCTCAACTACTGTTATTTTTGCTTGCGGATTGTTTTGGCAGCTTGCCAGGGCTAACAGTAAACCTGTGCAGGCGAATCCTTTTTTAAAGATAAATGTGCTCATGATACATGGATTTATTTTGTGCCGAAATTAGTGGTTTCAGTAATAATATCCTAAAATTAAGGGTAAAAAAGATCATTAAAAAAGAGGAAATACAAAAAATGTGATATTTTGTATTTCCTCTTTTATGTTTTGCCTGTCTAAAAACAGGATGCTTTCAGCAGGAAAATATTCTGTAAGTGATTATTATTCAGATACAACTGTGAAAGGAACTTCAACAGTAACTTCCTTGTGCAATTTGATAGTTGCCTTGTAATCACCAACTTCTTTTACAGAATCTTTGATATAGATAATCTTACGGTCGATATCATAACCTAACTTAGCCAATTCTTCAGCAACCTGAATGTTGTTGACAGAACCGAAGATGGTACCTGTAGAGCTGGTCTTTGCACCGATAGTCAGTGTTACATCTTTCAGCTTAGCAGCCAATTCTTCAGCATCAGCCTTAATTTTAGCCAACTTGTGAGCACGCTGCTTCAAGTTTTCAGCCAATACTTTCTTAGCAGATTCTGATGCGATAACTGCTTTACCCGTGGGGATTAGAAAGTTACGTCCGTAACCAGACTTAACTGTTACGATATCGTCTTTGTAACCTAAATTGATTACATCTTCTTTCAAAATAACTTGCATATTCTGTCTCCTCTTTTTTAATTATTTCATCAAATCTGTTACGTATGGAAGCAAAGCCAAGTGACGAGCACGCTTAACAGCCTGCGCAACACGACGCTGGAACTTCAAAGAAGTACCTGTAATACGACGAGGTAAGATTTTACCCTGTTCGTTCAAGAATTTCTTCAAGAATTCAGGATCTTTGTAGTCGATATACTTAATACCGTTCTTTTTGAAACGGCAATATTTTTTCTTCTTCACGTCAACTGAAGGCGGAGTCAAATATCTGATTTCTGATTGAGTTGCTGCCATAATTAATTCTCCTTTACTGTTTCTTTAGATGATTTCAAATTTCTTCTCTTTGCTGCATATTCTGCTGCATATTTGTCCTGACGGAAAGTCAAGAAACGGAGTACACGTTCGTCACGACGGAAGTTAACTTCCAAAGTAGCGATGGTTTCCGGTTTTGCTTTGAATTCGATCAGCTGATAGAAACCAGTTGATTTCTTGTCGATAGGATAAGCTAACTTGCGCAAGCCCCAGTTTTCCTCATTCACGATTTCTGCACCCTGTTCTTTCAGGATACCTGTGAACTTGTCTACCGCTTCCTTCATCTGTGCATCAGACAAAACGGGAGTTAAAATGAAAACGGTTTCGTAATTATTCATACAATACTGTTTTTGATAATAATGTTATTAATATTTTTCGCGGTGCAAAAGTACGAACTTTTTCTGATACTGCAAATCTTCTTTCTTCTTTTTTTCTTTAAGTGTGCAGATTTCAGTTGGTTGTTTACCGTCTTCCTGTTTTTGTGGCATTCCTTTCTTAGAATTGCTGGAATATTTTTAGCAACTTCTTGTGGAAAATGTTAGAGATGATCAAATCATTTACCTGGTCGAACGGTGGGTATAATACACAACGTTTTTCCTTGATGGTGCCGAGATAATTGATGTTGATGATGCAAGACTGATGTATTTGGACAAATTCCGGCGAACTTTTCAGAATATTCTCGGCTGTTGTATTTCTTCTCAAGGCAATCGGCGACTGGTTGCAGGGATAGACTTCCCATAACTTACGTTCTTGGTTGTATTTGAAATACCCGATGTCTTCGGTATGAAATACCTGTAAATCGTTGGTTGGTGTTGCAATAATGAAAGCCTTATGGTCTTTAGACAGACTACGCAACTGGATATATGGCGGTGCAACAGGGATTAGCTCGCTGTTGATGTCTTCCAGCGTCCGACTAATGATTGTTCCCAGTTCCAATGGATCAATTGGTTTCAACAAGTAATCGAAAGCAACTTCGCGGAACGCTTGCAACATGTATTTGTCGTGTGCGGAATATATGATGACCCGCATACTCCAATCAATTTCATTTTTGATTTCATTGAACATGTCGATTCCGCTCATGTCGGTTAGTTCCATGTCTAGGAATAATAAATCGGGTTTGTTTTTAGCGATGATTTTCTTACCCAGATGTCCGTTACGAGCCGTTCCGGCTATTTCGAGCATCTGGAAACTGTTTAGGCAAGCCACGAGATTGTCAATGGATGCCTGATCGTCGTCTATAATTACTACATTATATATTCTTTTCATTATCCGTTTAATCTGCTTGGTTTGTGAACAAAGATAAACGTTGTGTTTTTAATTTATTCCTCTCATTTGACTGAAAAAAGACTATTTGTTCCCAATTCAGGACTAATCATCCGAAAAAAGTTGTTAACCGTTTGATTTTTTATCAAGCAACTGATAGGAATAATTGTCGGGAATGATCAATTGGACTTCCGATCCGGTTTCTCCTGTTTCGGTTGTTATGTTGTGGATGGATAAATCCAGTTTCACTTTATTGTTTTCATTCAGCAGACAAATTGTTTGCGTGATGATTTTTAGTCCGAGGCCCGTATTGTCGGTATTACTCCGTGGAGCACTGAAGCCTCCTCCGTTGTCCTGAATCCGGATGATCGTACTTGCTTCTTCTTTCTGGATGAAGATGGAAAGTCTTTTTTCTCCTTCCTTTTGTCTCAGTCCATGCTTGATTGCATTTTCAACTGGTATCTGGATAAACATGGACGGAATAAATACTTGCCCGGTATGAACTTGTGGATCTGTATGAATCTGGAAGATGAAATCGTCAAACCGTTTTGATTCCAGGTGGACATACGTTTTGACAAAGTTCAGTTCTTCTTCCAGACTGATATAGAGTTGTTCTGTCAAAGACAGGTTTTGCCGGAGCAGCTTGACCAATTCGGAAACTTCTTCCTTCTTGAAGCTGAGTTCGTTGTAATTGATCGAACGGTTGAGTACGTTGAAAATGAAATGAGGCGAAATACGATTCCGGATATTTTCCATTTTTAGTTCAGTTATTTTGTTCCTCTGTTGCATTGAGATCAATGCCTTTTGCTTCTTATAGTACAGGAAGAAAAAGATTGCCAGAATGATAAGAATCAGACATAAACTGATTCCAAGATAGGAGGTAAGCTGCAGGATGTGCATGTGATCCTGCTGTTGCTCAATGACGATGGCTTGTTTCATGAGCTTTGTATCTTGCCGGTAACGCATACCGATTTCAGCTACACGCATTTTTACTTGTTCATTGCGCAAAGAGTCGTCGAGCCGTATCCAATCTCCCAATACCTCATAGGCTTCCTTATACTGATTGGTCTGCGTATAGTATTGCTCCTGATATTTCTTTCGGATCAGCATCAAACTGGGTTCTATGTTTTCTTCATTCATATTTTGAATGATGACTTTGGCTTTATCCCAGGCCTTTTGCGAGATAGCTAATGCCAGCTCTTGTGTCTGAATATACGATAACGCCGATGTCTGTTTGATGGAAAGGAAAAAGTCTCGGGCTTCTTCTAAAAAGATTTGGGCAGAATCTGGTTGGTTATTCAGTAAGTACAATTCAGCCAGATTCGTTTTTGACAGGTTTTGTTCGAACAGGTAATCCGGACTGTCTTTTACCGTAATAAATGCCTGCTTGTGGTATTTCATAGAGTTGGGATAATCTTTGATCGTATAATAGTATAGTCCACGATTGTTGAGATAAACAAACTTTTCGTGGATATCCATTTGTCCCAAAAAGGCTTCGGTTTGCCGGTAAAACTTATCGGCAAGTTCGTAATCATGCAGTTCGGTGTAGGCATGACCCAAACCGTGATAAATAAATGAAAGGTCTTCTTGGGGTAACTTCAAAGAATCGGCATAATGCAAGGCGGTACGATAGAACTTGACGCCGTTGACAAAGTCGCCTGTTCGTATATAGGTATCGGCTATATTGGTACATATATCAGGCAGGGAGCGTTGCTTGTCACTTCGTTTGCAATGCTCAAAGGCTTCCAGATAATAATGGATTGCCTGCGAGTTGTCGCTGACACGTCCGAATTTGTTGCCCAATATGTTGTAATTCTCCATCAATAGCCTTTGGATTCGGACGTCAGATAGGTCTTGTTCCTGGCAATAACTGATTACTTTTTGGCCATAAAACGTCACTGAATCATATTGGGACGAAAGGGAAAAAGCTTTTGCCAGCAATGTCTCTATTTCGGCTTGTCTGGACTTATCCAGATCCTGTTGTAGGGCCTCTTTTAAAAGCTGACATGATTTTAATGGTTCTGAGAACAAATAACCATTGGCTTTTTCTTCTAAGGAATCAACAAGCAGCGTGATTTTCCCTTCTGTTTTTATTGAAGTTTTTTCCCCGCAATTCGCCAAAAAAAGTAGTGCTAAAACGGCGGCTATTATATATGTATAATATCTTCCCTTCATGGTTCTCGATGTTTTGCTCCGAATGGCGTTTCAAATAGATTACTTTAGATTTCAATATATACAGTTTTCTCTTTAAAAAAGAATGGATGTGTAAAAAATGTGGTGAAAAAAGTGGATTTTTTATCCCAAATGGTTCCCGGAACACCATCCTGTGATGATGAACCGGGAATATTGTTATCGTTGTACCCAACGATTCAGATGATTATTAGGTGTTTGTAGTACGAATTTGTAGAACTTAGACGCCGGCAATTGTCCGCTTTTTACCTGATAACTCCGGTAGGATGCCGGTACTGTACCTAATTTGATCCATTCATCTTTGCCACCGGTCTTATATAAGTTGTCGGTTGCGGCATAAACCGTTACTTCGGCATTTGGATTCAGGCAATCCCATGAGAGGATAATATCTTCATCATACGGAGAAGTCTTCATGTTGGCGATATCTACCGGACCGATAAACGGCATACCGTCTTGTTCCCATAACACCGGTTGCGGTACTTCAAAACCCATAAAGCGGCAAATCGACGGAGTGATATCGGTAATGGCCAATTGTCCGTTATGGAAATGACGGTTTACCGGTTGGTTGGTCGAGATCCAAGTTGTTCTTTCCCGTTCTGATTGTCCGCCATGGTCATGACCGTTTTCAGAACGTCCGTGGTCGGTCGTAACAACCACCATCCATTCTTCATCAAAATTGGCTTCCCGGTACTTAACGGCTTCCCAGATTTGGGCAATCTGCTGGTCGGCTTTCAAAGTATATTCATCGAAAAACTTACCGTTACCTTCAATGTGTCCGGCATCATCCGTGTACCACAGATAAACCCAACTTAAGTCGGGCGCATCATTCTTGATACCTTGTGCGGCCTGTTTGGTAACGAATTCATCGATATCGAAGATATGCAGCTCTTTTTCCTTCTTGGGGAAACGCTTGGTATCGAGGTCATATCCGTCACATACGTAGTCAATCTTCAGGTTTCCTGTTTCAGGTTTTCCTTCTCCCAGCAAAACCGTCCGGTTATCTGTCCAGCTCGAATAGATAGCTGTTTTGTAATCTTTCTTTTGCTCTTTGGCAATTCGGAAAATGGTCCAGTAATTATAATTCGGCTTCAGGTTGGAATTACCGCCCACATTATGCTTGTTCAGCCAAGTAGCCGTCAGCAAATTTGTATAACCAATAGCCGAAATCGTGGGCGTTTGTGAATAACCGCCAACTTCGCCGCCTGTATAAGCTCTTTCGAACGAACCGCGGGCTGCTATCTCGTCGATAGCCGGGGTATTCAAGCGTTCAATCATATCCGCCGGAACACCGTCGATGATGATAAACACAGCTTTTCTAGTTTTAGCAAAAGCTGTTGTGGCAAAAAGCACACATAATAAAGCAAATAGCCTGATTTTCATGATAAAGTCTTTTTGTTGATGTTATAAAATGATTTAGTCTGAGCTGCAAAGGTAGGAATAAAATCCGAGATTCATACCTATCCGGAAATTCCAGTCTAGGAACCTGTCACCCGAAAGATCGTTACTTAGTTATTTTTCCACAGTTGTCGAAAAGCTTTACCATATTAGTCAAAAATCTTTAGCACATATATGGAAAAGCTTTAGCACAGCTGTCAAAAAATTAATTTCCTATAGGATTCAGATCTTCCTCCGGCGAGGAAATACTTATAGCCGGTAGGTGAATAACAGGAAGTGGTTGGTTTTAGGAATAAATGCTTACCTTTGTGAAAGCAGAAATCTTTTTATGGAAATGTAGAACAAAGAGAATGGACGTCCCTTATGATTTAAATAAGGTAAAGAAAGGAGATAAGAACGCATTCCGCTCTTTCTTCGGATATTTTTATCCCAAATTGATGGCATTGGCTTGTCGTTTTGTCGATTCGCAGGTAGCCGAAGATTTGGTACAGGATGTCTTTGCGTCGTATTGGGAGAAAAAACATCTGATAGAAGCCGACGACATTCATTCCTTCTTGTTTAAATGGCTTCAGAATTCCTGCCTGAATCATATCAAACATCAAATGGTTGTGCAAGATTACGAAGAGCGGGTACGCATTGCCGAAGCCCGTTTGGAAGCAATGGGGAAATCTGAAGAACAGAGTGAGGTGTTGAAACATATCCTTAGTCAGGATTTGAGAGAGTTGGTTGAAAAGTCTATTTCCAAATTGCCTCCCAAATGTGCAGAAGCTTTCCGCCTTTATTATTTTGCTGATTTGAGCCGAAAGAAAATAGGGGAACGGTTGGACGTTTCCAATCGGACAGTAGAAGGGTACATCCGTCAGGCTTTACTTGTATTGCGGGATGAATTACGCCCGATCTTCTTCTTGATTTTTATGTTATAGGGCATAAAAGTGAAAAAAAGCAGACTTTTTGTTGCGTAGTTTTTCCCTTTTGAATTGTCGTCTATACAAACAAACCCAAAAAGGAAGATGATGAACGAAGAGATATTGATCAAGTTTCTCGAACAAACCTGTTCGCCGCAGGAGTTGAAAGAGGTAGATGAATGGATTCAGGCAAGTCCCGAAAACCGGAATCAGCTCTTTGAACTCGAACGGGTGTGGAGTTTGAAGAACGAGTTGTATTATGCGCAGCCCCAGCGTATAGACAAGGCCTATCGTGCTTTTGAAAAGAAGCATTTCAAGAATCATTCTTCGTATTATCTGACATTCTTGAAGTATGCCGCTGTATTATTCTTAGGTATATTTGTGGGTATTCGTTCGTATATAGTTTTCCATGAACAAGAAATAACGGAATATGTAAATCAAATCGAAGTACCGATCGGCGAAAGGGCCAGTCTGCGTTTGTCGGACGGAACGCTGGTCTGGCTGAATTCGGGAAGCCGTTTGGAATATCCAACCCATTTCGCAACCGATAATCGCCAGGTTCGTTTGGAAGGAGAAGCCTATTTTGAAGTGCAACGGAACGAATCGCTCCCATTTATCGTACAGACCAATACCGTGGATGTAAAGGTACTGGGTACGAAATTCAATGTCTCTTCGTATGCAAAGGAAGAAACAAAAGTAACCTTGAAGGAAGGAAAAGTGCAAGTGGACTGTGACGCCGGAAAAGAATCCTATATCTTGCATCCCAACGAACAAATCGTTTATTCGGAAGGAAAAGGAGCAGAGTTACTGCAAGTCGATGCCAACCGTATTTCTTCCTGGACAACCGGAGACCTGAGTTTCGTAAACGAACCGTTGGAACATATCGTAAAAGTGCTGGAACGACGGTTTAATGTACAGATTGAGATTGAGGATCCGGAATTGTCGTCTGAAGTATTTACTTGTCATTCTGAAGATTCGGCAGGAATAGATCAGATATTGAAATTATTACAACAAACGCGAATGTTAAAATATCAGAGAAATAAGAATCAAATTATCATTTCAAATTATTAATGCCTATGAAAAATATTCCATGAAAAAAAACCGAAGATGTTGGCGCATCTTCGGTCATCAATTAGTACATAAATAGAGATAGCTTAAGTCTAATTACAAACTAATTTTTACAAAAGTATGAATTTTAAACAAAGAAGTAGGTCTGGATTTAAAGAAAAAAGTTCAGATCTAAGAAAAGTTATTACAGTTTCTGGCTGTATGTTTTTGTTGTTAACTGTAGAAGGTAGCAATTTGTGGGCTAATTCATTTATGAATCCTAGTCAGCAAGTTATTAAACTTTCATCTAAGATGCAAGATGTGACAGTGCAGGAAGTACTTGCTTCTGTGGAACAACAAACTGATTATCATTTTACGTATAATCCTATGCAAATAGGTGCCGATAGACGGGTAACAATTGATTTGAATAATAAATCAGTAACGGAAATATTGGATGAATTGTTCTTGGGGAAGAAAGTACAATATGTTGTAGAAGGAAACAATATTGTGCTGTTTGCTGATAATAAAAAAGCAGAAGTAAAAGACATTGTCCAGCAAAAGTCTAAGATCGTAACAGGAACGGTTTTGGATGTAACAGGGATGCCTGTGATTGGAGCTAATGTCACAGTCAAAGGGACAACCCAAGGGACTATAACCGATATGGATGGTAAATTCTCTTTGGAAGTGGCCGAAGGAGACATCCTGCAAGTGACATATATTGGTTTCGCCAATCAGGAAGTCAAAGTAGGAACACAAACAAATTTGTCCGTTACATTAAAGGAAGATGCAGAAGCATTAGATGAACTAGTTGTTGTCGGATATGGCACGCAGAAGAAAGTGAATTTGACGGGAGCGGTGACTGCAATTACTGGGGAGAAAATAACTAAAAGACCTGTAACAAATACAACTACTATGTTGCAAGGACAGGTTCCGGGATTACGTATAGTACAAGGTACTGGACAACCTGGTGCTGAATCTGTTTCTGTAAAAATTCGTGGAGTTGGAACATTTTCTGGAGCAGGAGCAAGTCCTCTTGTTTTGATTAACGGAGTCACAGGTGATTTGAGCTCTGTAGACCCCAATATGATAGAAAGTGTCTCCGTATTGAAAGATGCGGCATCTGCGGCTATTTACGGAGCTAGAGCGGCTAATGGTGTTATACTTATCACAACAAAACAAGGTGCTGATAAAGGAGAAAAAGTTTCCATAACGTATAGAGGTAATTTTGCAGTTCACACACCTACTAAAATGTTCGACTTAGTCACCAATTCTGCAGACTATATGACATTGTTTAATCAGGCCAAGATTAATTCTGGAGAAAGTGGTTTATATCCAGAAGAAGAAATTGAAAAATACAGAAATTCAAATGGCTCTGTAGAATATCCTAGTTTTGATTGGTTAGGGTATATGTTTAATCCGGCATTTGTTCATCAACATAATTTAAGTTTAGCTGGAACAGCCAAAAAAACTACTTATAACATAGCTTTGAATTATGCAGATCAAGATGGTACACTACGTTCATTTAAATATAAGAAGTATAATGTTACAGTGGACTTAACGACTCAAGCAACTAATTGGATGAAAGTTGGTTTTTTTACGAATATGATGAAAGGAGATCGGAATTTTAATGGAGTAAGTCAAGATGATGCTATTTTATCCACAATGTCTCAAGCCCCAACTTATATGCCTTGGTTGCCAGATGACGGAACAGGTGTGCGTAAATATACAAGAAAGGCTTATGAGAATGAACTTTTCAATAAAAATATGCCAATGATAGTGGAAAAAGACTTGTTTCATCAAACCAATGTTAATACGGACATCAACGCTCAATTATGGTTAGATATTCAGCTAACACAAGGATTGACTTGGTATACAAAAGGTGCTGTAAGGCAGGTGAATACAAGAAATGAAAATTGGCGTGGAGGTATGCAACCTACCTATAACTATCATACTGGAGAATTAATTGAAATGACAGGTGATTATGGTTTGAGTGTATCTGAAAACAGAACATTTTATACTAATTTATATACATATTTGAAATATGACTATGCAACACCCAATAGAGATCATAATTTTTCGTTGATGGTAGGTTATAGTCAAGAAACTAATAAATATGAAACATTGGAAGCTTATCGTAGAGACTATGATTTTGATTTGCCAACAATTGATGCAGGAGCAGGTTCTCCCAACTGGAGTAATTCAGGTAAAGTAGAAGAATGGGCTTTAATGTCAGGTTTTTTCCGTTTGAACTATAATTATAAGGATCGATATTTATTTGAAGCTAATGCCCGCTATGATGGTTCATCTCGTCTGTCACCAGATGGACGTTGGGGGTTATTTCCTTCTTTATCAGGAGCATGGCGTGTTTCAGAAGAATCTTTTATGAAAGATTGGGAGTGGTTATCAAATGCAAAAATTAGAACGTCTTGGGGTAAATTAGGAAATCAAGAAATTGGATTATATCCATATCAAGCTATGATTTCTAAAGTCAATTCCTATCCATTTGATAAAAATGAAATGTCTTCCGCCTACATCCAAACCGCTTTTGTTAATCGTGACATTAAATGGGAAACGACAACTATTACAGATGTAGGACTAGATATGTTATTATGGAATAAATTTAATATCACATTTGATTGGTATAAAAAAGAAACAGATGGAATTTTACGTTCTGCACAAGTCTCTGCATTACTTGGTATGGATGCTCCTACAATCAATGATGGAACGATGCAGGATAAAGGTATTGAATTGGCATTTGCATGGAATGATTACACAGATACAAAGCTGGGAGGTTTGGATTATAATGTCGGGTTCTATATTGATCGTACACGTAATACCTTAGTAAATTTTGGTTCTACTGAAAAAGATGGGAAGGTAATACGAGAAGAAGGATTACCTTACGATTCTTATTACATGCTGGATTGTATCGGGATATTTGCTACCCAAGAAGAGATAGACAATGCACCAAAGCAATATAATGATGATACACAACCAGGAGATTTACGATATCGTGATACAAATAATGATGGAGTAATCAATGATGACGATAGAATATTAATCTCTGGTAAATATCCAAATTTTGAATATGGACTTAATGCTGGATTAAACTGGAATGGCTTTGATGTTTCTTTATTAACACAAGGTGTTGCTGGAACTAAAAGTTTTATTGACTATCGCTGGGGATTAGCTCCATTTTTCCAAGGTTCAGCTCCAACTAAGGATTATGTAGCAGGTATGTGGACTGAAGAAAATCCATATAATGCCAAGTATCCAAAGATTTATTTTGGGACATTAGGAGGAACAAAGAATACAAGAACAAACAGTTACTTCTTACAAAATACATCTTATTTCAGATTGAAAAATCTGACAGTTGGATATACTTTGCCCAAAGTGCTTACAGATAAAATACATTTACAAAAAGTCCGTTTTTATTTCTCCGGAGACAACTTACTAACCTTCACAAAATATGAAGGATTAGATCCTGAAAGAAGTGGAGATGGAACACTCACTCAATATCCTCAAAACCGGATATGTTCAATTGGTGTTGATGTTGAATTTTAATAATAGAATAGTCATATGAAAAAGTATATTTTGTATTTAGCATGCTTATTTCCTGCATTGATTTCTTGTGATGGTTTTTTACAGAAAGATCCTCCATCAAGTCCATCAGAATCAATTTTTTGGCAGAAAAAATCTGATTTTGAATCTGCCTTAAATTCTTGTTATTCTATAGCCTATGATTTTAATGGTTTTTCAGAAGCACTTCCATGTTATGATAATTTGACAGATAACTCTTTATGTCAGTATGATGAAGAAACCTATGGGCAAACTAAGAGAATGATGATGGGAGATATTTACCCTACAACAACTGGTTTTGTTTCTGGAAATTTTAATGGTGCTTACAAGGCTATTGCTCGTTGTAATTTATTTTTAGAGAAATTGGGCGAATATCAAGGAGGAGACATAACAGATGCTGATAGAAGTTATATGGAAGCTCAAGCTAAAGCTTTAAGAGCATATTATTACCATTGGCTGTTTTTATGTTACAAGGAAGTCCCATTAGTAACAGAAGTTCTGACTTTGGAAAATCAATATCAGCCAAAAACTCCACGAATGGACATATACAATCAAATTATGAAGGACTTTTCAGAAGCAGCATCTTCTTTTGGTGATGAAACGTATATGAAAACACCTGGACGTTTTACCAAAAGTGCTTGTTATGCATTTATGGCAAAAGTTGCTATGTTTCAAGGTTGGTCAGATTCAAATGGAATTCCTAATGGAATAGCCAATAAAGATCAAATGAAAGAAGTAATCCAATATTGCGAACAAATTAAAGGTTATTCTTTAGATGAAGATTTACGTATGGCATTTGTTGAATCAAAACAAATAAACTCTCAAGAAACTATTTTTTCTGTAAGATATAAGTCTCCTGATCGAACAAATGGTTTAACAACTAATTACGCTCAATGGAGTTCCTTACAAGTTTTGCGTAATTTAGTAGATGCATTTGAATGTACAGATGGTTTAGCTTGGGGAGAATCTCCTTTAACTGTACCGGTAGATGAAAACTTAATAAATTCTACAACAGCAGAACAAAGTGCAATAACAGCAGAACGTGAAAAACTTTTTGAGAATAGGGACAAAAGATTGCGATATGCAATAACAGTTGCAACAGTCTATCGTTTTCCTGAAAATCCCAATTATCCAGATAATGCCGTATATCATACGACAGAACCGAGTAAAACAGGTTTTGCACCGATTCGATTTATACAACCATTTAAGGAAGGTCAAATACCTTATGATATTCAATGTGGAGCAGATGTTTGTATGATGCGTTATGCACATGTCTTACTGATGCTGGCAGAAGCTGAAAATGAGCTCAATGGACCGACACAAAAGGCGTATGATGCAATTAATCAAGTAAGAAGAAGAGCAGAGCAGCCCGAATTACCTAAGGGCTTAACACAAGAACAGTTCAGAGATCGTGTTCGTAAAGAATGGCGTTATGAAACTCCATTTGAAGGTTGGAGATATTTTCAGTTAAAACAGTGGGATTTGTTGAAGAAGGTTCCATACATCGTTAGTAAAGAACCGTTATATAAAGTGGTGGCTGTTTATAAAGATAGATTTATTTTTTGGCCTTTGCCTCAAGCTGAGATAGATAAAGCAAATGGTGTTTTAGTTCAAGATCCTGCTTATAATTGATTAAAAATATTGTTTTGTTGATTTTAATTTAGGTTAAATATATAATTGATAAAAATGAAAAAAAATTTATTGTTATTGTTTAGTTGTTTGGTTATGGATGTTTATTCTCAGCATTTTGAACCGACATTTGCTTCTTTACAGCAGTATCAGTGCCCTGAATGGATTCAAAAAGCAAAGTTTGGGATTAATTGTCATTGGAATGCTCAATCTGCTTCAAAGAGCGCTAATAGTGGTTGGTATGCTCGTGAAATGTATGTAGAGGGATCCCCGGCCTATAAAGATCATCTTAAAAATTGGGGACATCCTTCGGAGGTTGGATATAAAGATGTAGTAATGTCTTGGAAAGCTGATAAATTTGATGCAAAACAGTGGGTTTCGCTTTTTAAAGAAGCTGGAGCCAAGTTTATTTTAACTATGGCTGTCCACCATGATAATTTTGATATGTGGAAATCTAAATATCAGCCTCGTTGGAATTCAATGAATTATGGTCCGAAAGTGGATGTTTGTAAAGCAATACGTGAAGAGACCTTGAAAGCTGGATTACGTTGGGGGGTTACGACACATTTGGAACGAACTTATAGTTGGGTACAAGCCAATAAAGGCGCGGACAAGAAAGGTCCTAAAGCTGGAATTCCTTATGATGGAAATATGAAGGAATATGAGGATTTGTATTTAGAATATCCTGATTTTAAGAACTTAGGACCGGAATTTTATCATTATCGTTCACCTTTGGTGTCTCCTCAATCTTGGAAAGAACATTGGAAAAACAGATTGACTGATTTGATCGATAATTATCATCCAGATTTTTGTTATATTGATGGAGCGTTACCTTATACAGATGATGGAGGAAAAATAGGGATGGAACTTTTAGCTCATTATTATAATCATAATGCTAGTATGCATGGTGGTAAATGTGAAGGTTTTTTTGGCATTAAGGATATTCAGCATCATGGAGTCTTTTATCCGGGTATAACATCTACAGTTTTGGAAAGAAGTTATTCTGATAAGATAGAAGAAGTTCCGAGGTTATCAGAAGAATCTATAGGCCCATGGTTTTATGTAGAAAATGCAGAGTATTATTCGGCAAGGCGCATAATCTCATCTATGGCTGATGTCGTTTCTAAAAATTGTATTTTTTTACTTAATGTACCTCCTAAGGGAGATGGTAGTTTCGATGAGAAGACTTTAGGTTTGTTGAAGCAAATAGGTGATTGGATGCGTATTAATGGAGATGCTATTTATGAAACAAAAACTTGGAAGACATTTGGAGAGGGGAGTATTCGGTATACAGTGAAAGGAAATGTGTTGAATGTTATTGTTTGTTCTGATATGGAAAAAGACTTATTGTTGTCTTCTCTTCAAGGTTGGAAGCAGAGTGACATTTTGTCAATTAAGTTACTAGGCTGTCCAGAAATTGTGAATTTTTCAGATTCAGAGATGGGAATTGTGATTAATTTACCGAAAAATTATAAAGAAGCTCCTGCTTATGTATTCCAAATACAGTGTAAAGATTTAGAGAATCAACCATTTAAAGTTGTGAATTTAGAATCTGTCAAGAAATTGAATGAGGAAGCGGCGAAGAAATTTGGAGCAACTGGTAATGATGGACGTATTCCTTTGCCTTGAAGATGTTTAGGTTCTTGAAACCTATCTCAAACAATTATTAGAATGAAAATCTTATAGGTTGAAACCTTAAAATAAAAATCTCCTGCTTTTAACCATATAGTTTGGATAAACCAAGGTTGAAGTAGGAGATTTTTTATTGTAACTCATAGCTTTATTATTTAAAGATAGATTTTCCCTTTTTTCTCTTATATTTTATCAAAAGAAGACTCATGAACTTTTATGTATCTTTTTCTGTTTTATATTTTTCTTAGACTTTTATAAAGTGATATTTATAAAATGGTTAATATAGTAAGTTCAAAAAAACATGAAATTTCATTAGGTGGATTTTTGTCTAAATAAAAATAGAAAATAATATTTGCTTTGAAGAAATCACTCACAATGTTTATTTTTGTATTTATTAGATTTGTCTGTATTTAGTTAAATTAGTGTGGCATGAATAAATATGTGTGCGTGTGTATAGGAGCATTGAGTTGCCTACTGGCCTGTTCGCCGAAACCGGCAGCACTGGATGGTGATAGCCAATATTTGCCATTTGCTCCGGATGGAATTCCTTTTGTAGTGGCTGATTCGATGTGGAAAGCTGATATGCAGGGAAATCATCGGGCTGTAGTGGAAGTAACAGGTGCTAAAGAGCAAAAGGCTGTACAGGTATATTTGCCTTGGAGAAGACCGGATTTGAGACCGGAAACGAAGAAGGTCGTGGTGGTGGATGCTCAATCGGGTTCGGAAGTAAAGAACGTGAGTGTGTCTGACTTTTCAGCAGAGTCGGCAACAGTAACTTTCGAACCGGTTTCGGGAGATGGAATCTATTATGTGTATTATTTGCCTTATAAATATCGGAAAGGATGGAATGATGCACGTTATGGTAAACCGTGGAACGATTATCTGCCTCCGGTTTATGAAACGGATGAAGCTTGGAAATCAGGTTTGACCGCGGCAGTTCCGAAGGCAAAAGTGTTGCGCTTTGAAAGTCGTTCGCGATTTGATGCTTTTACGCCGATGGGTTTGGCGGCTACAGTACGGGAAATGGATAGTCTGAAACAGGTCTATCCGATGAATCCGGTACTTTTCCCCGAAGACCGGGCGTTCCCGATCCGTCTGGCCAATGAGTTGCCAGTACGTTGGGTAAAGAACGGATCTTCTGCCGGTTTCGAAGGTGTGGCTTTGCGGAATGAATATTATACTTGGCAGATTGGTGTCTGGGCCGCTCATGATGCTGTGAAAAAGGTACATCTTGAGTTTTCGGATCTGACCAATGGCTCGTCTGTGATCCCGAAAGAGAATATGACATGCTTTAATCAGGAAGGTATAAACTGGGACGGTAAACCTATTACTTTTACGGTGAATGTTCCGAAAGGAAAAGTGCAGGCATTGTGGTGTGGGGTACAAATTCCGGAGGATGCAAAGACTGGCGTTTATAAAGGGAATGTAACTCTTACTTGTGAACAAGAGGAATCTCAGACAATTCCAGTAGAAATCCGAGTAGAAAAGGATGTCCTGGCAGATAAAGGGGATAATGATTTGTGGCGTTATGCCAGGTTGAGATGGCTGAATTCGACAATCGGAGAGGATAATAATCCGGTGAAACCTTATACAGCTATGCAGTTGGATGGGAAGACTGTGACAGCAACGGATAAGACGTTGCTTGTGGGTGATAACGGACTTCCGGTTTCTATTCAGATCAATGAAAAGGAAGTCTTGGCTTCGCCTTTCCGTTTTGTTGTTGTGACCAACAAAGGTACTATTCCTTTTGAGGCGAATAATGTTTCCCTGAAGAAGGATGCCGATGGTCTGGTTTCATGGACAGCATCTTCTACACAGGATGGAATTCATTTTGAGAATCAGGCTTCGATGGAATATGATGGTTATGTACATTATGACTTGAAAGTTTCATCAGACCAGACTGTTGTCGTGAAAGATATCCGGCTGGAAACGAACTATACACCGTATGCTTCGGAATATTTTATGGGAACAGGATTCAGTGGTGGTGCTCGTCCAGTGTCCTATAAATGGGATTGGAAAGGTCCGTGGGACAGCTATTGGATGGGAAATGCCAAAGCTGGATTGCATGTTGAGTATCGCGGAGGAAGTTATCATGGTCCGTTACTGAATGACTATAAACCGGCTCCGCCAAGAGCCTGGGCGAATAATGGTAAGGGTACCATTCAGGTATCAGGATCGAAAGGAGGGCAGTCACTTGTTGTGGCAAGTACAGGCGTGGATACGTTGTCTACCGAACCGCGTAGTTATGAATTTGATCTGTTGATTACTCCACTGAAGCCGGTGAATTCAGCGAAACATTTCTCTGAACGTTATTATCACGCACCTCATACCGGTTTTGACAAAGCCGCTGAAGAAGGGGCCAATATTGTGAATATTCATCATGCGCAGAAATTGAATCCGGTTATCAATTATCCGTTTATCGTACAGGATTCACTAAAAGCCTTTATTAAGCATGAACATGAATTCGGACGAAAGGTCAAATTGTATTATACCATTCGGGAGCTGACTAATTATACGACTGAAATTTATGCACTGAAGAGTCTGAATCATGAGATATTGGCAGGAGGTGTTGGGTACGGATTACCTTGGCATTGCGAACATCTGATTGACGATTATCGTCCGGCTTGGTACACTGAGTTACCGAATGAAACATCCGATGCCGCGTTGGTATTGTCTGGTTTCTCTCGTTGGATCAATTATTACCTGGAAGGCCTGCGTTGGATGTTCGAGAATTATGACTTGGATGGTATCTACATGGATGATGTGTCGTTCGACCGTCCGGTGATGAAGCGGATGCGGAAGATCATGGAACAGTATCATCCGGGAGCGCTGATCGATTTGCATTCCAATACTTGGTACTCCGTTGGCCCGGCCAATCAGTACACAGGTTTCTTCCCTTACGTAGATCGTTTATGGTTTGGCGAAAGCTTCCGTTATAACGAGATGCGTCCGGATGAATGGTTTGTTACCTTCTCAGGTATTCCGTTTGGACAGATGAGCGAAATGTTGCAGGATGGTGGTAATCGTTTCCTGGGAATGGTGTATGGTACAACAGCTCGTCATTCATATGGCAAGTATTCACCGGCTCCAGTCTGGGCGTTGTGGAAATCGTTCGGCATAGAAGAAGCGAAGATGCTTGGATACTGGGATGAGGCTTGTCCTGTACGGACTTCTGATCCTGAAGTGAAGGCTACAGCTTATGTAAAACCTGATCAGGTGTTGATTTCCATTGGTAATTTCAGTGCGAAAGACAAATCCGTTAAATTGACATTCGACTGGAAGGCTTTAGGATTTGATCCGGCACAAGTGACACTCGAAGCTCCTCAGGTAACCGATTTTCAGGATGCCCGTTCTTTCCGTTTGGATGAATCTATTCCGGTGAAGACGAAAGAAGGCTGGTTACTTCTCCTGAAGAAGAAATAAAAGAGGATAGAAATTGATCTGTAAATGATAAGTATCGGCAGGTTTGTGTAATTCTACTACAAGCCTGCCGATTTTATAATGTGACATTCTGTGTAAAATAAATTTCTCATATTCTTTCTCTGAAGATATAAATCACATAAGAATCTTGCATTTATACTAAAACCTTGTTACATTTGCCAAAATGTGTTTGCAAGACACTTCTTAAATCCAAATAATATGAGATCCATGAAAAGATTCGTAATTACTGTTTTGGCAGGATGCCTGATTGGAAACAGCCTATTGGCTCAGAAAGAGCAGCTGACACATGGGTATCCGATTGATCCTGTACCCTTTACTTCCGTGAAAGTATCTGATTCCTTTTGGGGACAACGTTTGAAAGCCAGTCGTGAAGTGACTATTCCATTGGCCTTTAGTAAATGTGAGGAAACGGGGCGTTACCGTAACTTCGAGTTGGCGGCACATCCGAGTGATACGACGAAAGTGACGGGCTATTCGTTTGACGATACCGATGTGTATAAAACGATCGAAGGAGCCAGTTATTTGTTACAGACTTATCCTGATAAGCAACTGGCACATTATATGGATAGTGTACTAGATATTGTGGCGGCTGCGCAGGAACCCGACGGCTATCTGTATACAGCCCGTACGATGAATCCGAAGCATCCGCATGAATGGGCTGGTAGCAAGCGTTGGGAAAAGGTGGAAGAATTAAGTCACGAGTTTTATAATCTAGGACACATGGTAGAAGGAGCCATCGCACATTATCAGGCTACGGGCAGTCGGAAATTCCTGGATATCGCTATCCGCTATGCTGATTGTGTGTGCCGTGAAATAGGCGATGGAGAAGGACAAGTCGTGCGTGTTCCCGGACAACAGATAGCCGAAATGGCATTGGCTAAGTTATATCTGGTAACCGGTGATCAGAAATACCTCGATCAGGCCAAATTCTTTCTGGATAAGCGCGGTTATACTTCCCGGAAAGATGAATACAGTCAAGCCCACAAACCGGTTATCGAGCAGGATGAGGCGGTCGGACATGCTGTCCGGGCGGCTTATATGTATGCCGGCATGGCCGATGTGGCGGCGTTGACGGGCGATACTTCGTATGTACATGCGATTGATCGGATCTGGAATAACATTGTTTCGAAGAAACTCTATATTACGGGTGGTATTGGCGCGACCAATCAGGGAGAAGCTTTTGGTAAGAATTACGAATTACCCAATATGTCGGCTTACTGTGAGACTTGTGCTGCGATTGGTAATGTATATGTCAACTATCGGTTGTTCCTCTTGCATGGAGATGCCAAATATTATGATGTGTTGGAACGAACTTTGTATAATGGCCTGATTTCGGGTGTCTCGCTCGACGGTGGCGGATTCTTCTATCCTAATCCGCTGGAATCGATGGGCCAGCATCAGCGGCAGCCCTGGTTCGGCTGTGCTTGCTGTCCATCCAATATCTGCCGCTTTATTCCTTCATTACCAGGTTATGTGTATGCGGTGAAGCATGATCAGGTTTATGTGAACCTGTTCATGGGTAACGAAGCCGAACTGAAAGTAGGAGGAAAGAAAGTTTCTTTACATCAGGAAACCCGTTATCCGTGGAACGGCCATGTGACACTGACGGTAGATAAGAACTCTGCTGGAACATTTGCGATGAAGATCCGTATTCCAGGCTGGGTGAGAAATCAGGTCGTACCAAGTGATTTGTATACTTATTCCGACGGGAAACGCTTGGGGTATTCTGTCAAAGTAAACGGAGAAGAAGTTACTTCTGCCTTGGAACAAGGGTATTTTACCATCGAGCGGAAATGGAAGAAAGGTGACCGCATAGAACTTCAGCTGGATATGGAAGTCCGTACCGTAAAGGCAAACGGGAAAGTGGAAGCAGATCGTGGTCGTGTGGCTGTTGAGCGCGGACCAATTGTCTATTGTGCGGAATGGCCTGACAACGACTTTAACGTCTTGAGCCTGCTGATGAATCAACATCCACAGTTTGAAGTCGTGGAAAAACCGGATTTATTGTATGGCTTGAATCAGATTAAAACATCGGTACAGACCTTGGAATATGATGAGCAAGGACGTTTGCTTGCTAAAGACCGGCAGTTAACACTGATACCGTATTATGCTTGGGCTCATCGTGGACCAGGAAACATGGCGGTTTGGTTGCCTTCCGAAGTCAGGGCAACGCGTCCGGTAGCTATTCCTACCTTGGCATCCAAGAGTCAAGTTTCAGCATCACATCCGGCTAAGTCTCTGACTTCTATTACAGATGGATTGGTGCCGGCTGATGAAAATGACCGTACCATCCCGTATTATCACTGGTGGCCGAAAGAAGGTACGACCGAATGGATTGTTTATGAATTTCCTGAAAAGACAGAAGTCTCCAGTTCAACAGTTTATTGGTATGATGATGCTCCTTGGGGAGGTTGCCGTTTGCCTCGTTCGTGGAAGATTTATTACAAGAATGAAGCGGGCGAGTGGACGACTGTTCCGGATGCTGATGCGTATCCCATTTCTAAGGGAAATCCGAATACAGTTCATTTTGCTCCTGTGAAAACTTCAGCTGTCAAGTTGGAAGTTGTTTTACCGGAAAAGAACGCTGCCGGGTTGTATGAATGGGAGATTCAGTGATAAGGAGATGCGTGGAACGGATAGTTTGTTGATAATCCAAACTATAAAATACGATTTCCGGTATCGAAGAATCAATAAATTTCGTACTTTTGTCGATTCGTAGAGACAGAGGTTTGATGGCCAGTCAGATTGCCTTTTGAAAGGCGTGCAACGGAAGACTGGCCTTCTGTTTGTAGATATTGACCTCTTGAATGAGTATGAATTAATAAACAAAATAAAAACAATGGAATTAGCAAGTAAGTATAACCCCGCTGATGTGGAGGGAAAATGGTACCAGTATTGGCTGGACAACAAGCTTTTCAGTTCTAAACCCGACGGTCGTGAACCTTATACCGTCGTTATTCCGCCCCCCAATGTGACGGGCGTGCTCCACATGGGTCACATGCTTAACAATACTATTCAGGATATTTTGGTACGTCGTGCCCGCATGATGGGTAAGAATGCCTGCTGGGTTCCGGGAACGGACCATGCTTCTATTGCAACCGAAGCCAAGGTGGTAAATAAACTGGCACAACAAGGTATCAAGAAAACGGATTTGACGCGTGAGGAATTCTTGAAACATGCTTGGGCTTGGACAGAAGAACACGGAGGCATTATCTTGAAGCAATTACGTAAATTGGGTGCTTCCTGCGATTGGGATCGTACGGCGTTTACCATGGATGAGGAACGAAGCAAGAGTGTCATCAAAGTCTTTGTTGATTTATATAACAAGGGTTTGATTTATCGGGGAGTTCGAATGGTGAATTGGGATCCGAAAGCCTTGACGGCCTTGAGTGATGAGGAAGTTATCTATAAAGAGGAACATAGCAAGTTGTATTACCTGCGTTATAAGATAGAAGGTGATCCGGAAGGACGTTATGCAGTCGTGGCCACGACTCGTCCGGAAACAATTATGGGTGATACGGCCATGTGTATCAATCCGAACGACCCGAAGAATCAGTGGTTGAAGGGAAAGAAAGTGATCGTTCCGTTGGTAAATCGAGTAATTCCGGTTATCGAAGACGATTATGTAGATATCGAATTTGGTACAGGTTGTTTGAAAGTGACTCCGGCACACGACGTGAACGACTATATGCTGGGCGAGAAGTATAACTTGCCAAGCATCGACATCTTCAATGATAACGGAACCTTGAGCGAAGCGGCCGGTATGTATGTCGGCATGGATCGTTTCGATGTCCGTGAACAGATCGAGAAAGACCTAGCCGCAGCCGGTTTATTGGAAAAAGTAGAAGCATACACCAACAAGGTCGGTTTCTCTGAACGTACCAATGTGGCTATCGAACCGAAGTTATCTATGCAATGGTTCCTGAAGATGCAGCACTTTGCTGATATGGCCTTGCCTCCGGTTATGAATGATGAGCTGAAATTCTATCCTCCGAAATATAAGAATACGTATCGTAACTGGTTGGAGAATATCAAAGACTGGTGTATTAGCCGTCAGTTGTGGTGGGGACATCGGATTCCGGCTTACTTCTTGCCTGAAGGTGGTTATGTAGTGGCTGAAACACCTGAAGAAGCTTTGAAACTTGCACAGGAAAAGACCGGAAATACTTCTTTGAAGTTGGAAGATCTGCGTCAGGATGAAGATTGTCTGGATACATGGTTCTCTTCTTGGTTGTGGCCGATTTCATTGTTTGATGGTATCAACAATCCTGGAAATGAAGAGATCAAGTATTATTATCCGACTTCCGACCTGGTAACCGGACCGGATATTATCTTCTTCTGGGTAGCTCGTATGATCATGGCTGGTTATGAATATATGGGCGATATGCCTTTCAAGAATGTTTATTTCACCGGTATTGTGCGCGATAAGATTGGCCGAAAGATGTCTAAGTCGTTGGGTAACTCACCGGATCCGTTGGAACTGATCGAGAAGTATGGTGCCGACGGTGTTCGCATGGGTATGATGTTGTCTGCTCCGGCAGGAAATGACATTCTGTTTGATGATGCTTTGTGTGAACAAGGACGTAACTTCAATAATAAGATTTGGAATGCCTTCCGTCTGGTTAAAGGGTGGAATGTGGCTGAAATCGAGCAACCGGAATATGCGAAATTAGCTATTTCCTGGTTTGATGCCATGTTGTCGAAGACTGCTGCTGAAGTTAATGATCTGTTCAGTAAATATCGTTTGAGCGAAGCCTTGATGGCCGTTTACAAATTGTTCTGGGATGAATTCTCTAGCTGGTATCTGGAAATGATTAAGCCGGCTTACGGTCAACCGATTGATCAGGTTACCTACGAAAAGACATTAGGTTTCTTTGATACTTTGTTGAAGTTGCTTCATCCGTTCATGCCGTTTATTACTGAAGAATTATGGCAGCATATTTATGAACGTAAGGATGGAGAAAGCATCATGGTTCAGACATTGAAGGTCGCAGAAAACTATGATGAGGCAATTATCGCCAAGTTCGAAGTTGTTAAGGAAGTAATCGGTGGTATCCGTACAATTCGTTTGCAGAAGAACATTGCCCAGAAAGAGGCATTAAGTCTGGAAGTCGTTGGTGAAAATCCAGTAGCCGCATTTGATTCAGTGATTGCGAAATTGTGTAACTTGTCTGCCATTACAACAGTAAGTAATAAAGCTGACGGTGCTGCTGCCTTCATGGTGGGAACGACAGAATATGCGGTACCATTAGGGAACCTGATCAATGTGGAAGAAGAACTGAAGAAACTGGAAGCCGACTTGAAATATCAGGAAGGATTCCTGCAGAGTGTGATGAAGAAACTCAGCAATGAGAAGTTTGTCAGCAAGGCTCCGGCTCAGGTGATTGAAATGGAACGGAAGAAACAGGCTGATGCAGAAACAAAGATTGCTGCTTTGAAAGAAAGTATCGCTGCCTTGAAGAAATAATGCCTATTTGATCGAATAACAAAAGGCTGCCAGCTTTTCCGGATGTCCGGTTAACTGGTAGCCTTTTTCATTTGTTCTTTCTGCCAATGAAAGAGGGAACCTACTGGAGATTCCCTCTTATAAAGATCATTTTATTGCTGTGGTTCATAAACGCCATCATACGGATTCTGGTCGCCATTTGGCCATACGGCATCCGTCATTGATTCGTTGTTCAATAATTCTGTATTCGGAATCTGATAGATCAGTCTCCAAGAACGAGCCGGGAACGGCGTTGCTCCTCCCCAGTCTACGTGATTTCCAGTACGTTCCAGAGGCAGTTCGTTACGGATGATATCGAAGAGTGCGAAGCCTTCACCATAAAGTTCCTTACGGCGTTCAATCCAGATTGCTTTTACCAGTTCTTCACCCGAAGCTTCTGTGCGGACAGCACCACGCATATCCTGCAGCTGCCATAACAAATCTTTGGCTTCCGATTCTTTTCCCTGACGGGCACAAGCTTCAGCGGCATTCAGCAACATTTCGTCTGAACGCATTACAACCATAGAGCCACGGCAGTCTTCGTTGTCGCGGAATTTCATGGAAATCCAGAACTTACGGCTGGTTCCTGCCGGGTCGTCCCAGTTTTGCATCTGCTGGTAGCGGATATCGCTTTCATCAAACAGTTTTACGAAGTCGTCTGCCAGGATGAAGCAGGCGAATGTCCAGCAAGAACGGGTTCCGTTGTACCACATGGCGAATGGAGAATAATCACCCATGTTCTGTTCTTCGGTCTGCTTGATACTCCAGATCCATGAAGGAGTTGAGTCATCATTGAAACCGGCTGTGTAATCATCGTTGGTTGTCAGCGGATATTTGGCTAATACCTTACGCGCATATTCTTCTGATTTAGGCCAGTCGCGCATTACCTGATAAACTTCTGACAGAATACCTTGTACAACTGTTTGGTCGATTACGTTCGGGTAACTGGAGCTACGTACAAAACCTTCCAACATCGGTTCGGCAGCAGTCAGGTCAGAAAGAATCTGCTGATAAGTTTCTTCCAACGTACCGCGCGGTGCTCCCGGCGTATTTACATTGGATGGTTCTGTATAGATTGGCATACCCGGCATATTCTTGGCAATCGGATAAGTCTGCTGGAACCACCGGCTCAACCAGAAATAAGCCCATCCACGCATGGCCAATGCCTGGCCTTTGATGTATTGCTTTTCGGTTGCGTCGCCTTCGCAGTCATCTACATAGGCAATGATGGAATTGGCGTTGTTGATCAGGCGGTAGTAGTAAGTCCATATCTGGCTTGCACGGAAAATATCACCACGAGTCTCACCCCAATAGTTATAGGTAAAGTTGTACCATCCGCCTCCGTTACTCATGACATCTTCACCGGAAAGATCTGATATCATCTGATAGGAAGGAATACCCCAGTCGTCCTGGCGGTTTGCGCCACCACCACCGTAGCATTTCATCTGATAATAACAGCCGTTCAAGGCAGCCTGCGCGCCACTTACGGTTGTGAATACTTCGCTGTCGGCAACATCAGTAGATGGGTTGGTCTCAAGAAAATCACTGCACGACGTTGTTCCACCAATAAGCAGGCCTGAGATCGCACAGGTTGTCAATATGTATTTAATTGATTTCATATTCTTATTAGTTGTCTTTGTTAAAATTGTTATTGAACTTACGTTACTGTCTCATTACAAGTTAAGCTGCAGACCGAACGAAATAGATTTCGTTGTAGGGAAACGGTTGGCGGTAATACCGTCGATGCTTTGTTCCGGATCGGTACCACGGCGGGCTGCATTACCCCATGTAGCTATGTTATCGCCTTGTACATAAAGACGCAATGAATTGATCTGCAATTTGCTTGTCCATTCGCGAGGTAATGTATAACCTAATGTTACATTACGTAGACGGGCAAATGAGTTGTTGAACAAGAACTTCGATGTATATGATCCCATATAGCTACCATAAACGGTTGAGATTCTCGGGAATTTAGCGTCTGTATTTTCCGGAGTCCAGGCTTCCAGCATATCCGGGTGCATGCTGTAACCAGTGCGGTATGACATAGCTGAAGCATAATCAGAGTCGTACAGTTTGCCTCCCAAGCTATAGTAAATCATGAACGAAAAGTCTATGCCTTTCCACGAGAAGTTATTTGTGATACCACCGAAGAATTTAGGAATAGCGTCGCCTAAGTACTTCTTCTGGTCTTCACTGTTCACTGCATTATAATCTTCCGTCTTGATACGTTCTTTTACGACCTTGTTGCCGTTTTCATCGGTTTCATATACATTATACCAATACTGGTCGTTACCGGTTTCCGGATTTACTCCGGCATATTCTGCGCCCCAGAAGTTATAGCGGGATTCGCCTTCACGCCATTTGAAGTAACCGGCATTCATTTCCTCTTGCGGCAGTTTAGTAATGCGGTTTTTGTAGTGAGAACCATTCAGATTCAGGTTCCACTTGAAATCCTTACTGTTGATGGCGGCAATATCGAGGTTGAATTCAACACCAGTATTCTTGACATCACCGATATTTCGCTCAATGCTTCCAAATCCGGTTGATGGTGCTTTCGGAGTATAGAACAACAAGTCTTTTGACTTACGGTTGAACCATTCGAAGCTACCGTTGATGCGGTTGAACAGGGCGAAATCAACACCTACGTTGGTTTGCAGGTTGGTTTCCCATTTCAGCGTCGGGTTTGCCAAACGGCTGATCATTACACCGGCATCGTTGTAGTTGTTCATACCTGTTGCATACAATCCCTGGTAAGCATAGTATATTGAGGTATTACCAGACATTAAGTTATCGTTACCTACGGCTCCGTAGCTGGCTTTCAGCTTCAAGTTGTCTAACCAGCCTTTGGTACTTTCCATAAAGGCTTCGTTGGAAACACGCCAAGATGCACCGACTGACCAGAATTTACCCCAACGACTTTCTGGAGCGAAGCGGGATGAACCATCCGTACGGAAGCTGGCAGAAAGGTAATATCGGTCGTTATAATCATATTCCGCACGCGAGAACCAGCTTAACAAACGGTAATTGTCGGTATATGAATTCATGGAGCTCATTTCTGAAGCGGCTCCGATTTCTGTGATTCCAAAGAAAGGCAATCCGCGTTTTGCTGCTTGCAGGCTCTTGAACTGGCGGTAGTATGCTTCCTGACCTAACAAGATGTTGAATGAATGGTCGCCAATCGTCTTGTCGTATGTCAGAAGGTGGTTGGCTGTCCATGAGAAGTTCTTGTCGTTTTGCTTGTAAGCTTCACCACCATAACCGGCTGCGAAACCATATTCACTGTTGGTATATCCGTCATATCCATACAGATAGTAGTCGAAGTTGAAGTTAGTGCGCCATTTCAGTCCCGGCAGGAAGTTGATTTCGAAATAAGTACGGGCAGAAACGTTATCGGTCGTGTACGGATATTTATTGTAAACATTATCGGCTACGAAGTTAGAGCCGCTCCATGCAGTGCGGTAGTCTCCGTAATCATAGATCAGGTTGCCGTCGCTGTCGCGAGCATAGTCTCCTGCCTGGGCATCCCATTCATAAATCGGATAAACCGAAGGCATAGAACGCAACATCCACACTACCTGGTCATTTGAAGATCCTTCCTTCAGGCCGTGTGCCAGATTGGCGTTCATACCAACCTTCAACCATTTGTTGACTTCGTAGTTGACATTGGCGCGGACCGTGAAGCGTTCGAATTCAGATACGGTGAATACACCTTTATCGTTCAGATAGCCGGCAGACAAGTAATAATCGGCTTTCTTTGATTTTCCGCTGAAGTCAATATTATATTCCTGGCGCAGGCGGGATTTCATCAGGGCATCTCTCCAGTCTCCGGAATACAGCAACTGGGCATCCGGATTCATCTTTCCGTCCAGTCCGACCGGCATATCTACATTATACGGGTTACATCCCCATTGTCCTACCAGATAAGAAGAAGCATAGTTGGCTGCGTCCGACTGCGAATAACCGTTATCCATATATCCATTGGATAAAGCCTGCCATGTCAGGACTGCAAATTCGTCTGGAGTCAGTGTGCGAGGCAGATCAACGGCTAAACTCGACCAGCCCCATGATGAACGGAAGTTGAGCTGTCCTTTCTCGCTAGCACCTTTCTTGGTGGTGATCATTACGACACCGTTGGCAGCACGTGATCCGTACAGGGCCGTAGCCGAAGCATCTTTCAAAACGGTCATTGATTCGATATCGGCCGGGTTGATGGCATTCAGGTAACCATCATAAGCCGTTCCATCTACTACATATAAAGGTGAGCTGGAAGCATTCATAGAACCGATACCACGAATCATGATGGTTGCATCAGAACCCGGTTCACCGGAAGTATTGAGAACTTGCACACCACTACTTTGACCTTGCAGGGCCTGTGTTACGTTAGAGGCTTTGATCTTTTCGAGCGCGTCACTTTTTACAACGGTAGCAGAACCGGTAAACGATGATTTCTTGCCGGTACCATAAGCTACCACCATTACTTCGTCTAAGGCTACTAAATCAGGTTCCATTGTGATTCTCATGGTTGTCCCTTCAATACGAACATCTACGGCTTTATAACCCAGGTAGGAAACGTTTAAACTTCGGGCTTTAGGTGAAACTTGAATAGAAAATTTACCATCCATATCTGTCATAACGCCATTATTACTTTGTTTATCCATAATGGCAACACCGGTCATAGGTAATCCATCTTCAGAAGAGACCACAATACCTGTGATTACTTTTTCTTGGGCAATAGCACTTTGTCCTATGAAAGAAAAAGCTCCTAATGCAAGTAAGAATTTTTTCATATAACATCAAAT
>OMDD01000204.1_pt1 | contig 33161 bp, 18 predicted proteins | sample 1674331 | NCBI WGS metagenome assembly OMDD01 (sample SAMEA103958164, study PRJEB25191) | human gut metagenome | biome: human-associated habitat [ENVO:00009003]; feature: intestine environment [ENVO:2100002]; material: feces | place: Germany | collected 2013/2015
ATATAACGGTTATTATTCCATCAATTCCGTAGCTGCTTATCCCGATAGAATGAATTTGTCCGAATGGGCCGACTTCAAGAGAGAGGCTTATCGTACGGACGGCCAGTGGGGAGGTCCTGAAGATGATGCCAAAATTTTTGGTTCTGCTTATGATGCGGTAAAATCCAATCAAAATGTAGACTGGGTGGATATGCTGATGCAAACGGGTAGCCAGATGTCCCATTCTGTCAATATTTCAAATGGTACGGAGAAAACAACATTCAATCTGGCTTTTGAATATATGTCCGAAGACGGTTTGGTGAAGATGGATGATATGGACCGTTATAATGCAACCTTATCCTTATCGCATAAGCTCACTGATAACTTGAAATTGAATGCCAATGTGGTATATACCTATTTGGATCAGAATATCCGACGTGATCCTTTCAACCGTTCTATTTATTACGCTCCCTATGGAGATGTATATAATGAAGATGGTTCTATCAATGTGCTTCCTTTTAATGATGGGCAGACCATTAGCCCCATAGCCGAAGAAGTTCCCGGAGCCTATAAAAATAACCGGCTGACCAGCCATTTGGTGGGGAATGTAGGAGCTACCTGGAACATTATCAAGGACTTGACACTGACTTCTACTTTTGGCTTTGACAAGAAAGATATCCGTACAGGACATTTTGCTGATACATATACGTTAGACGGAGCGGGAAATTATTCGTTGGCGGATGCTACCAATCATAGTGACGTCAATTGGTCGTGGGAAAATACATTGGCTTATTCGTTCACATTAGGAAAACATAATCTGAGTCTGATGGCTGGTAACGCATTATATAAAAATGTGGCCGAGGAATATAAGGGTGCGGGGCATAACCTTATTTCATCCACTATGTTGTTTTATAATTTGGGTGGTTTGCAGGATAGTCAGCAGATATCCAGCAGTTATGTACAAACCACTATGGCATCTTTCTTTGGGCGTATCAACTACAAATTCAATGAGAAATACCTGATGACTGTGACTTTGCGTCAGGATGGTTCATCTGTATTGGCAAAAGATCATCAGTGGGGGGTCTTCCCATCTGTGGCTTTGGCTTGGCGTATGAATGAAGAGAATTTTTTGAAGAACGTAGAACAACTTTCCAATTTGAAACTTCGGCTGAGTTATGGTATTTCGGGAAACAGTGCTGTTTCTGCCTATCAGACTCAGGGAGGATTGGGAAAGACCATGTATGCTTATCTCATAAATAATACGGAAAACGGAGCCTATGGCTACTATCCAGCTTTGACACCGAATTATAATCTGGGCTGGGAAAAAACAGCAACGGCTAATATCGGTATTGACTTCGGTTTCTTCAATAACCGTATCAGTGGTTCATTGGATATTTATCAACAAAAGACATCAGATTTGTTGATGCAGAAGAAAGTACCTAGTTCTACCGGATATTCTTTGGCATGGGATAATGTAGGAAAAACTGAGAATAAAGGTGTGGAATTAGTTATTAATACCCAAAATTTCAATCAAAAGGATTTCTCTTGGAATACCGATTATACATTTACTTTGAACAGAGAGAAAATTACTGAGCTGGCAGATGGAACTGACCGTGATATCAGTAACGGTTGGTTTGTAGGGCATTCCATCAAGACACATTATGGATTGGAGAAAATCGGTATTTGGCAGCTTGACGAGGCCGCGGAAGCAGCTAAGTATGGTGAGAAGCCGGGACGTATAAAAATAAAGGACCAGAATAAGGATGGTTCAATAGACAATGATAATGACCGTATCATCTTGGGCTCGGAAACTCCCGATTTCGTAATGGGGTTGAACAATACATTCAAATACAAGAACTTTGATTTGCGCGTTTTCATGTATTGGAGACAAGGGCAAATGTTACATTCGGAAGCCAACGGTTACGGCTCATACCGTATTCAGGGAGATCCGGGTATTAAAGTAAACTATTGGACTCCGGAGAATCCTACTAACGAATTTCCCCGTCCGGAAAAAAGTTATTCGGATTCTTCCAAATTAGATGCATTGGGATACGTGGATGGTTCGTATTTGAAGATTAAAGAAATCACTTTGGGATATCAGTTGCCTAAATCATGGATCGGGAAGATTCATGCTTCTAATATCCGTATCTATTGTTCATTAAAGAATTTCTTTACTTTCAGTCATTTAGACAATTATGATCCCGAACGAGGAGGCTCCTTGAGCTATCCGATGACAAAACAAGCAGTATTTGGTATTAATGTTGATTTCTAAACAAGCGAACAGGTATGAATAAATTATATAAATGGTGTTTGCTCAGCTGTATGGCGGCAACCTTGAGCTCATGTAATGATTTCCTGACAGAGGAAAATCCCAGCGGATTGACCGCTGATACTTTTTATAAAACCGAATCGGGTGCGGAAGCTCTGATTAACTCATGTTACACACCGTTGCGTTTTTGGTATGGACAGGAATATGCCACATCAATGACAGAGTTGGGAACGGATATATTTACCCGGGGAAATGGTTGTGCCGAAGCTGAGCTTTCCGATTATAACTCGTCATTACAAGGTTCCAGCAATGCGATAACTAAAGAGTGGGAACGTTTGTATTCGGCATTGAATACTTGTAACACTGCCTTGAACCGTTTGCCTAGCTCTGAACTTTCAGCTTCGGTTAAAGATATCCGTATGGGGGAAGCCTATTTCTTGCGGGCTCTTTATCTATGGCATATTGTAGAGACATGGGGAGGTGTTTATTTAACGACAGAAGAATGTACCGAGCCGTCAGGTTACGTTTACCGTTCGTCCGAAGAGGATTTTTATACTCAGATTATAGCCGATTTAAAAGAGGCGGTGGCTAAATTACCGGTTTCCACTTCCGATTACGGGCGTGCTACCAAAGGTGCGGCAGAAGCGTTTCTGGCACGCGTTTATCTGTATAATAAAAATTATGAGGAAGCGTTGAAATATGCTCGTAATGTCATTAACAATTATGGTTATAGCTTGGCAGAAGATTATTCGGACCTTTGTGATATTTATAAATGTAATGATGTAAAAGAGAATGTGTTTGTTTGTATGTACACAAAGAGTGAGATATTCGGAACTTCCATTGAAGAAGGTCCTGACGGGAACCCCATCATTTGGAGGACACCGGGTAATAACCCTTCACATCTGTTGTGGGTGATGTGTTATGATCAGGTACTCGATAAAGACGGTAAGAAACCTGTTACGCGCTCCATAGAATATGGTCGCAGTTTCAACAGATATATGCCTACGCTGTATTATCTGAACCTGTTCGATGAAAAGATGGATGCCCGTTATGATGATGTGTTCCAGCAGGCATGGATTTGTAACAATACGAACAGTACTTATATCTCACCGGGAGATACGGCTATTTTCTTTACTAAATATAGTGTGTCCGATGCAGAGGAAGCTAAACACGATTATATCACCATAGACAAGGATTTTGTTTACAATGCCGATGGCTCTGTCAAGAATAGGGTTCAGAATGTGACTTTCAAAAAATTCCTTGATCCGTCTCGTGAGTCAGTGAATTATACGGGAAGTGTGAGACATGGTGTGGTCATTCGTCTTGCTGAGTTGTATCTGATAGCTGCCGAGGCTGAATTATTCTTGAACGATAATGCCTCTGGAACATCTTATATCAATGAGGTAAGGAGAAGAGCAGCTATTCCCGGCAAGGAAGTCGCCATGGAGATAAAGCCGGAACAGTTGACATTGGATTTTATTTTGGATGAACGGGCCCGTGAGTTGGGAGGAGAGCAGCAACGTTGGTTCGATTTGAAGCGTACCGGTAAGCTGCTGGAAAGAGTAAAAGCATACAATCCGGATGCGAAAGTGAATATAAAAGAGCATCATTTGCTACGTCCTATTCCTCAGACTCAACTGGATGCCATTATCAATAAAGAAGAGTTCGGGCAAAATGCCGGTTACAATTAAGTGTGCCTGTCAGGCTGAAGTTTGATTTCCGGTGAAGGTGTATCTTGATGATTGGCAGAGAAGTTATTTAGCTTGCAAAAGTTGGTAAATAACATAAGTTCGTTTTTTAAAAAGGTCTTGTTCTTTTTTTAAAATGAACTTATGTTTTTAAAAAACATCCTTATCTTTTTTGCATAGGAACTTGTGTTTTTGTACATGAACAAAAAATTGATGATTCCCACATATATATGTGTAACCTCACGCGGACGTATATATAGTCCTACGTGAACGTTCATGAAGTGCCGCATGAACATTCGTATAAAACAGGTTGTCTTTCCTCGGAACATTTTCCCTTTCACGACGGGAGGTTTTTACAAACTGACAGCATAAGTTTAGGAAGTTTCTTCCATTGTTTCCGAAAGTTATGCCGTTAACTTTCGGGACTACTCCTATCAATGCAAAAAACACATTTTATCTCTCATGCTCTCATCTTTTATCACTTTCCCCCGATGAATAAAGCGTTTAAAGGGTGAGAGATGAGGTGAGAGATGCCCCAAAAGGTGAGAGCAACTGCTCTCACAAAGCCAAAAAATGTCTTGTTATGCAATCTGGGAACAGAACATCTCTTTCTTTTCGGCTCAGTCAAGATATATGCATGAAACTATTGAATTACAGATACCCTTATAGTCTTGAATTCAATCCCGGCTGTCATATCGTTGCTATTTTTCTCGAAAAGAAAAGGAGGAAAAGACATATTGAGGTTTCCGATAAAAGGTGATGATAGTGTTAACAGAGTTAATAATTCTGTTGTGGAACTTTCCGGCAAATACAGTCTGTCAAATGATCGTTGATAAAACCTGAAGCTTGCAAATGGGCGTAGCAAATCGTAGTTCCGAAGAACTTGAAACCTCGTTTTTTCATATCTTTACTCATGGCATCGGATTCGGGGGAGGATACCGGAATCTCGCTCAATGACCGGAATGTGTTGATAATCGGCTTTTTGTCGGGAAAGAATGACAGGGTATAATTATAAAAACTGCCGAATTCCTTTTGTACGGCAAGGAATAGTTTCGCATTCGTGATTGTCGATTTGATTTTCAGACGGTTTTTTACAATGCCCTCAAATTGCATTAGCCGCTCAACGTCTTCATCGGTCATTTGTGCCACCAACTCGGCATCAAAATTACAGAAGGCTTTACGATACCCCTCTCTTTTTCTAAGAATCGTTATCCAGCTTAGTCCTGCTTGGGCACTTTCCAATACAAGAAACTCAAACAGCGTCTTGTCATCGGTAACTAACTTTCCCCACTCCTGGTCATGGTATTTTACATACAATTCGTCTGTTCCGCACCAACCGCAACGTCCGTTTGTTATATCTTGCATAATTCTAATATTTGTGATATGGAACAAATGTAGTGGATTCATGGCATTATGCCAAATTTAAAAGGACTATTTTGTGGCATAAATACCTATAAAAAGTTATTGCATAGTATATATATTCCGTAAAATGGGGGAAAAGATTACCTATATCAGGTGATTGTTTCCTCTTTTCTTTTTACGGACCTTTGCATTCTCAAAAATTAAGAATTTAGAATTATAGGTATTCATGGTAAAAAGACAGTTACAAAGGATCAGTTTAGGCTCTCTTTTTTTTATAATCGGAGCGATATCTATCTTTGCACAACCTAAGACAATGGTATCCGGTAAAGTGATATCCAAAGAAAAACAGGAAGTCGTAGATTTTGCAACCGTATATTTGAAGGGTACAACTTATGGCTGTACAACGAATGAAGAAGGTATCTATCATCTTCATGCACCGGCAGGGAAATACACGCTGGTTGTTTCGGCTATAGGATATAAGACTATAGAAAAGCCTGTAACTTTAGTTCATGGTGAAAGAATTAAGATGAATGTAATGATTGACCCGTCAGTGACTGAGTTGGGTGAAGTGGTAGTGGTGTCTAACGGGGTTTCCCGTGTGAAACGTTCCGCATTCAATGCGATAGCTGTAGATACAAAAGAATTCCAGAATTCTACCAAGAATCTGAGTGATGCTTTGGCTAAAGCTCCGGGAATGAAACTCCGTGAGTCGGGTGGGGTAGGTTCGGATATGCAATTGATGTTGGATGGTTTCAGTGGCAAACATGTGAAGATATTTATTGACGGTGTACCTCAGGAGGGAGTAGGGAGTTCTTTTGGCTTAAATAATATTCCTGTGAATTTTGCAGATAGGATTGAAGTGTATAAAGGGGTGGTTCCTGTAGGATTTGGCACGGATGCTATAGGTGGTGTTATCAATATTGTAACCAATAAGAAGAAACGTAATTGGTTTTTGGATGGCTCCTATTCATACGGGTCGTTCAATACGCATAAATCGTATGTGAATTTCGGACAAACTTTCAAAAACGGCTTTACTTATGAAATAAATGCTTTTCAAAACTATTCGGATAATGATTATCAGGTGGACGCACCGGTAGAGGACTTTGAAACCGGAAGAATTGATAAAGATAAAAGGGTACGTGTGAAGCGCTTTAATGATACCTATCATAATGAGGCGGTTATAGGTAAGATGGGTATTGTGGATAAGAAATGGGCAGACAGATTGATGTTGGGCTTTACTTATTCACACATGTATAAGGAGATACAGACCGGAGTACGTCAGGAAATAGTCTATGGGGAAAAGCATCGTAAAGGACATTCGTTGATGCCGTCATTGGAATATAGTAAACGTGGTTTATTCATCAAAGGTCTGGATGTGGCATTGACTGCCAATTATAATAAAAATGCAACGGCAAATATAGATACAGCTTCATATAAGTACAATTGGTTGGGTGATAGGAAATTAATGAACTCACCCGGTGAACAATCCAATCAATATTCACGGGCGGATAATAACAATTGGAATGGAACATTAACCGTTAATTACCGTCTGGCGAAAATACATATGCTGACCTTTAATCATGTGTTGAATACTTTCCGCCGTTCTAACACTTCTTTGTTGGCTAAGATGGAATCGGAGGATGCCATAGCTAAAGAAACCCATAAGAATATCTCCGGATTATCCTATCGGTTGATGCCGTCTGATAATTGGAACCTCTCAGTGTTTGGAAAATATTATAGTTTGTATGTAGCAGGTCCTATGGCTACGACTACGAATCAGGATGATTATGTCCGTACTACCCGAAACATGAATTCCATAGGGTATGGAGCTGCGGGAACTTATTTCATTCTATCCGGTTTGCAGGCAAAATTGTCATACGAAAAAGCATATCGTCTGCCTACTATTGAAGAAATGTTTGGAGATGAGGATTTGGAAATGGGAGATATCAGTATAAAACCTGAGAGTAGTGATAATTTGAATTTTAATTTGAGCTATAACAGAACATTTGGCAGGCATTCTGTATATATGGAAGGTGGAGTGATTTATCGGAATACAAAAGATTATATTCAGCGTAATATTGCGGATTTGAGTGGTGGTAAATATGCTGCGAAATATATTAATTACGGTAAAGTATTGACGAAAGGATATACTGTTTCTGCTCGTTACGGTTTTGGCAATTGGGTGAGTATAGGAGGTAATTTTACCAAAATGGATGTACGCGACAATATGAAAACATCTATTTCCAGCAGTGCGGAAAATCTGGCTTATAAAGAACGGATGCCGAATCTGCCCTATATGTTTGCTGATTCGGATGTTACTTTTTATTGGCGGGATTTAGGAAGGAAAGGCAATATGTTGACAGTGTCTTATGATAATCAATATCTGCATAGCTTTACTTATTATTCTTCCCGAATAGGCTCAAATAAGGGGGACTATGTGGTACCTGATCAATTCTCACACAATATATCCCTTTCTTATAGTTTGCAAAAAGGACGATATAACGTATCATTGGAATGTCGTAACTTCACAGATGAGAAGTTATATGATAATTTTAGTCTTCAGAAGGCCGGTAGGGCTTTTTATGGTAAACTGCGTGTTTGTTTCGGTAATTAAAGAATTGGAAAAAGTTTATAATTAATTGGATTTTAAATTAAATAGAAGAATAAAATGAAGAAAGTTTTCTTTTTGAATGGATTTGTTGCTATTGCCATAGTAGGAATGGTGTTGAGTGCATGTACGGATAATGAGCCGGATTACGGTTCGGGTACCGAGGCTAAAGGTGAGTATGTTATTGCATCATCGGTCACAGCGTCTGGAAATACAACGAATGTGCTGCTTACTTCTGAAACGTTGGATAAAGGTACTGTTTCTACAGTGAATAATGGTCTTGTGAATGATGGTGCAACTCAATGGGTGTTTTACAAGAATCAATATCTTTATGCACTGACTTATAATCAAGGGAATGCAGGTACGACCCGTTCTTATATCATGGATTCAAATAATGAAGTAAAGGCTCGTTCGGGGGAGTTTGCCGTAAAGAGATTTACTACTTACGGTATTTATGATAAATATATCATGACCTCGTCTACCGGTGACGGACCTACTGCGTATGCTGATGAGAATGGATATTTACCAAAAATGTTTTTGCTTTCTTATTTGGACGTATCCGCTGAAACATTTACCACGAATGATACTCAAAATAAGGCTTATATGTCCGAAAACTTCCTGGGAAATGGAGAATATGTAACATTGGCCGGCATATTGGAACGAAATAATAAACTGTATAGCGCTGCTATTCCAATGGGGTTAAGTCAATATGGTTCGGCTACTGACGGGGGAAAGTGGATACTTCCCGGCAATGAGGATTTGGTAAAGACAGAAGATGGTGGTTCCAACAGCAGCAGTTATAAAAAAGGCGAATTGCAATGGACGCAATATCCCAACAAATGCTGGGTCGCTATTTTTGATAATGAAACGCTGACTACTAAAAAGATTATTGAGACTGATAAAATCAGCTATGCTTGTGGGCGAATGAAGTCTCAATATTACCAAACTATTTGGGCGGCAGATAATGGTGATATTTATGTATTTTCTCCTAGTTATGCCAAAACAATGGCTGATAAACGGCAACAGACTACCTTGGATGCTGGAGTCGTACGTATAAAGGCTGGAACAGAAGAGTTTGATCCTGATTATTATTATAGTATCGAAGCGCAGACCGGAGGTAAATCTTTCATTCGTTGTTGGCATATTACGGGAGATTATTTCTTGTTGTTGATGTATGATCGTCCCTTGACTGAAACTGGTTTCACAGCTAATCAGTTAGCGATATATAAAGGAGAAACCGGAAAACTGACTTATGTAACCGGTTTGCCTTCTGCCGATTTGATCTCCGGCTTTGGTAATACTCCGTATGTGGAGAATGGATATGCCTATATGGCTGTAACTACAACAGAAGGATATCCGTCTATTTATAAAATAGATCCGGTTGGTGCGGTAGCGACAAAGGGTGTTTCTATAGAAGCGACACAAATCAGTGGCGTCGGTAAACTGCAACCTCAGAACTGAGTATTGTAATAATATAATGGGAGTCTGCGGGCAGTATGTGCTTATGCAGACTCTTTTTATGAATCGTATCGAAGATTTTATGAAGAAAATATTTCGCCAAATACATCTTTGGCTTTCTGTTCCTTTCGGGTTAATCATTTCCTTGATTTGCTTCTCGGGAGCTATGCTGGTTTTTGAAAATGAAGTGATGGAACTGGCTAGGCATGAACTCTATTATGTAAAAAAGGTAGAGACAGTTCCACTTCCTGTTGATCGATTATTAGAAGAGGTAGAACTCACGTTACCCGACAGTGTGTTTGTCACAGGAATCAATGTTTTCTCTGACCCGGAACGTGCTTGGCAGGTGAATTTGTCCAAGCCTCGTCGTGCTTCCGTGTATGTGGATCCATATACTGGTGAGATTAAAGGTAAATATGAACGTCCTGCATTTTTTGTGACTATGTTCAGGCTGCATCGCTGGCTGTTGGACAGTATGAAAGCGGATGGTGGAGTCTTCTGGGGAAAAATGATTGTAGGTGTCAGCACCCTGTTGTTTGTCGTGGTTTTGATATCGGGTATCGTTATCTGGTGGCCTCGTACACGAAAAGCCTTGAAAAATAGTTTAAGAATATCTGTCGGCAGGGGCTTTAGAAGATTTTGGTATGACCTGCATGTTGCAGGTGGTATGTATGCGCTGTTTTTTTTGTTGGCTATGGCCCTTACCGGGCTAACATGGTCTTTTGGATGGTATCGGACAGGTTTCTATAAAGTGTTTGGCGTGGAAGTACAACAGGGAGGTACACATAGTGGGGTGACTCTGCGTGGTGGTAGAGGTAGTGATCAACCTGGAAAGAATGTTTCTCATTCTTCGTCCTATGTTTGTTGGCAACAAGTTTATGAACAATTAGCCCTGAATAATCCCGGCTACAAGCAGATAACCTTATCAGATGGGGCAGCAAATGTCTCTTTCAATACCTTCGGTAATCAACGTGCTTCCGATCGTTATAAATTCAATCCTCATAGTGGTAAGATTGATAAGGTAGTTTTATATAAAGATGCTGAGAAGGCTGGAAAGATTCGCGGATGGATCTATTCTGTACATGTTGGTAGTTGGGGCGGTATGCTTACCCGTTTACTGACGTTTATAGCAGCTTTGATAGGAGCCACCTTGCCATTGACAGGATACTATTTATGGATAAAACGTATTTGGAGAAAGAAAGTAAGAGTAAGTTGAATATCTTTGTTATAAGATTAGGGGGCGAAAAGAATTTTATCATATGACCTGTTGTCGTGAATGACAGGTCATATGATATTGTTACAGGATTTTTTAGAACCACTTTATCTTTCTGAAAATAACAAAAGCCAACGCAGACAATGTGATGGATGCCAAAATAATAAAACTAAAAGCATGTGGTAATGCATCTACATGTACATCTACATTCATTCCATAGAAACTAGCTATTAATGTGGGTACCATCAGAATGATGGAAATACTGGTCATGCGTTTCATGATGGTGTTCACATTATTGGATATGATGGAAGCAAATGCGTCCATGGTTCCGGTTAAGATATCACTGTAGATATTAACCGTGTTATATGCTTGTTTTAATTCAATAACTACATCTTCTACCAAATCGCGGTTTTGATAATCTTTTTCCTGGAAGATACTTTGCAATTTACCTACCATCACCTCATTTCCACGAATGGACGTATTGAAATAAACCAATGTTTTTTGTAGTTTCATCAATCTTAGCAGGTCCTCATTACGTATGCTCCTTTCCAATTCTTTTTCTGCGGCAGCTACATCATTGTTTATTTGTTTCAGATATTTCAAGAACCATACGGCAGATGAGTAAATTAACCGTAAAATCAATTCAAATTTATTAGGCACAATGATTCCTTTACGTCGGGTGTGGTCAATAAAATCAGGAATCATTTCAGTGGAGTGATAACACACGGTAACAATGATTTCATTGTTTGTAATGATACCGATGGGGATAGTGATATAAGGGATGCTTCCCTGTTGTTGCAGGGGGATTCGGATAATGGTCAGTAGCCAGTTGTCTTCCGTATCCGTTCGCGGACGTTCATCCATATCGGCGATGTCCTCTAAAAAAGCTTCGGGAACTTTTAATTCTTTAGTCAGAAACTCAAAATCACTTTGGTCGGGGCATTCTACATTCACCCAGCAGTTTGGCATCCATTGTGGCTTTTCTACAAAGCCATTCTCACAATAAAGATATTTTCTCATCTTATTGCCTCCTTTCGTTCGTTTATATCCGTTCAGAGGCATTCAGAGTAGTGATTGCCCTGTCGGATCAGTTAATACTATTGCACGTTCGTGGTATTGAATCGTCCATTTTTATTGATTGTTTTTTGTTTAAAGCGGTACAAAAGTACATAAAACCTTTAAAGGACAGACAGAAGTCAGGAGGCTTTTATATTTTTTTTAAGAATGTCATCGGAAAGCAATATCCAAAAAAAATAGCGCCTTTTCTCAAAGACGCTATCCGATTACATAAATGTACAAAAGATCCAATTATTTGATTCGTTTGTAACCATATACGGCCAAATTACCCAGTTCCTCTTCAATACGGAGTAACTGGTTGTATTTTGCCATGCGGTCGCTCCGGCTCAATGAGCCTGTTTTGATTTGTCCACTATTGGTAGCTACGGCAATGTCTGCAATGGTTGCGTCTTCCGTTTCTCCTGAGCGGTGGGAAGTAACAGTGGTATATCCATGACGATGAGCCATTTCAATAGCATCCAGTGTTTCACTTAAAGAACCTATTTGATTGACTTTGATCAGGATAGAGTTGGCGCATCCTTGTGCAATACCTTTTGAAAGGAATTCTACATTGGTTACGAACAAGTCATCACCTACCAGTTGGCAACGGTTGCCTATACGTTCGGTCAGCTTCTTCCACCCTTCCCAGTCATTTTCACTCATACCGTCCTCAATAGAATCGATAGGATACTTATTAATCAATTCTTCCAGATAATTAATTTGCTCGTCAGTCGTACGTTTTTTGCCTGTTTCTCCTTCAAAAATCGTATAGTCATAAACGCCATTCTTATAGAATTCAGAAGAAGCACAGTCCATACCAATCATGACATCTTTACCCGGTTCATAACCTGCATTCTTGATGGCTGCCAGAATAGACTCAATGGCATCCTCGGTTCCGTTCAAGGCAGGAGCAAAACCACCTTCATCGCCTACGGCAGTGCTCAGACCGCGGTCATGCAATACTTTTTTCAGCGCATGGAATACTTCGGCTCCCATGCGTAAACCTTCGTGGAAAGATGGAGCACCTACAGGACGAATCATAAATTCTTGAAAAGCGATAGGGGCATCGCTGTGTGAGCCTCCATTAATGATATTCATCATTGGAACAGGCATGATATAGGTGTTTGTTCCGCCAATATATCTGTAAAGAGGAATATCCAAATAATTGGCTGCAGCTTTTGCCACGGCTAGGGATACGCCCAAAATAGCATTTGCGCCCAGTTTTGATTTAGTTGGAGTTCCATCCAGATCAAGCATGGCTTTGTCAATACCACGTTGGTCCATAGAGTCCATTCCTTTCAATGCCGGAGCGATAAGAGTATTTATATTTTCTACAGCTTTTAATACGCCTTTGCCCCCGTAACGGGTCTTGTCACCGTCACGTAGCTCCAATGCCTCATGTTCACCGGTTGACGCACCCGATGGGACAGAGGCACGGCCCATAATCCCTGATTCCAATATAACATCCACTTCCACAGTGGGATTACCACGTGAGTCCAAAATCTCTCTTCCTTTAATCTCTGCTATTTTCATATAGTTCTAATTTTATAAGATGGTTTTATTTTAATAACAATAGAGAAGCCGGATTTGTTGAGGTGCCAGGGAAAGTTTTTTCATGATATTTACTTTTTTATTTCTTTCCACAGAGTACATCCGTCTTCTTTTTTCGTCTCCCTTTAATAAAAGCTAGAGATCAATATGAAAATAAAATGGATAGTGGGGGGGCTGTTATGGGTAAGTTCTTACTTGCAGGCTGCCGCACAGGAATATAAACTGTGGTATGACGAACCCGCTCAGGTTTGGACTGAAGCGCTTCCGCTGGGTAACGGGCGGTTGGGAGCGATGGTATTCGGTAATCCCGGTGTGGAGCATATCCAGTTGAACGAAGAAACTATTTGGGCAGGACGTCCCAATAATAATGCTAATCCCGATGCGTTGGAATATATTCCCAAAGTGCGCCGGTTGGTGTTCGAGGGAAAATATCTTGAAGCACAAACGTTGGCTACCGAGAAAGTAATGGCGAAGACCAATAGCGGTATGCCCTATCAATCGTTTGGCGATCTGCATATTTCTTTTCCGGGGCATACACGTTATTCCGATTACTATAGGGAACTGAGCCTGGATTCAGCTCGTACCATCGTGCGTTATAAGGTGGACGGGGTGACTTATCAGCGTGAAACACTGACGTCGTTTGCCGATCAGGTAGTTATGGTGCGTCTTACTGCCAGCCAACCCGGAAAGATTACTTGTAACGCCAATCTTACTACTCCGCATCAGGATGTGATGGTTGCGACGGAAGGGGAGGAGGTTACCCTTTCGGGCGTATCTTCCTGGCATGAAGGACTCAAAGGGAAGGTTGAATTTCAGGGACGTATGACTGCACGTACTCAGGGAGGAACCCGATCTTGTCGTGACGGAGTCTTGAGTATAGAAGGGGCGGACGAGGCTGTGATTTATATTTCCATTGCTACCAACTTTACTAATTACAAGGATATAACAGGTAACCAAGTGGAGCGTGCGAAGAACTATCTGCGCCGGGCTGTAAGTAAGGATTATGTGACATCACGTAAGGCACATGTTGATTTTTTCAAGCAATATATGGACCGTGTCTCTTTGGATTTAGGCATAGACAAATATGCAGGGGTAACCACTGATATGCGTGTACAGAATTTCAAGGAAACGAAGGATGATTTTCTGGTAGCTACTTATTTCCGTTTCGGCCGCTATCTGTTGATTTGTTCTTCACAGCCGGGTGGGCAGCCTGCTAATTTGCAAGGCATTTGGAATGATAAATTATTTCCTTCCTGGGATAGTAAATACACGTGTAATATCAATGTTGAAATGAACTATTGGCCGGCCGAAGTGACGAATCTCAGCGAATTGCACGAGCCTTTGATACAACTGATCCGTGAAGTGAGTGAAACAGGGCGTGAGTCGGCCAAGATTATGTATGGGGCGGATGGCTGGGTATTGCATCACAATACGGATATATGGCGTGTTACCGGAGCTATAGACAAGGCTCCGTCGGGATTATGGCCTACGGGTGGAGCTTGGCTGTGCCGTCATTTGTGGGAACGTTATCTTTATACAGGCGATATGGAATTTCTCCGCTCGGCTTACCCTATCATGAAAGAAGCCGGTAAGTTTTTTGATGAAATCATGGTGAAGGAACCGTTGCATAACTGGTTGGTGGTATGTCCGAGCAATTCTCCGGAGAATACTCATGCAGGCAGTAACGGGAAAGCGACTACGGCTGCCGGGTGTACTTTGGATAACCAGCTGATATTCGATTTGTGGAATCAGATAATCACGACCGCCCGTCTGTTGGGTACGGATGCTGAATTTGCCACCCGTTTGGAACAGCGTTTAAAGGAAATGGCGCCCATGCAGATAGGACGTTGGGGGCAATTGCAGGAATGGATGATGGATTGGGACAATCCGCAGGATGTGCACCGTCATGTGTCACACCTTTATGGTTTGTTCCCCAGTAATCAGATTTCTCCTTACCGTACTCCCGAATTGTTTGATGCGGCACGTACTTCGCTGATTCATCGTGGCGATCCGTCTACCGGATGGAGTATGGGATGGAAGGTATGTTTGTGGGCTCGTCTGTTGGATGGTGATCATGCTTATAAACTGATAACCGATCAGTTGACTCTCGTACGTAACGAGAAGAAAAAAGGAGGAACTTATCCTAATTTGTTTGATGCCCATCCACCTTTTCAGATTGACGGTAATTTTGGTTGTACAGCGGGTATCGTAGAAATGCTGATGCAGAGCCACGATGGTTTTATTTATTTACTTCCCGCATTGCCGGCGCAATGGAAAGAGGGAAGCGTGAACGGGATTATAGCCCGTGGAGGTTTTGAATTGGATTTGAGTTGGAAGAATGGTAAAGTGAGCCGGTTGGTGGTGAAATCCCGTAATGGGGGGAACTGTCGTTTGCGTTCTTTAAATCCGCTGGCAGGCAAAGGGCTGAGAACGGCAAAAGGGGAGAATCCGAATAAATTGTATGCCATACCCGAAATCTTGCAACCGATTATAAATAAAGAAGCGAAATTGAATAAAGTTGAGTTGAAAAAAACTTATCTTTATGATCTGGAAACCAAAGCAGGTGAAGAGTATATATTCTTAGGTAAGTGATGATTCTTGCATTGATTGTAAGGATGAAAAATAGTAAAAAGAAGAAATATGAAAAGAACAGGATTAAACATTATTTGCTCATTGTTGCTGGCTGGTGGAATGTGTGCATGTACTGCCACTCCTAAACAGACCGAAGAAATCAAATGGAGCGAACGTATGGCTCAGTCGGAAATGCAACGTTTCCCTGAGCCTTGGATGATAGAAAAAGCGAAAAAGCCTCGTTGGGGCTATACGCACGGACTGGTGGTGAAATCCATGTTGGAGGAATGGAAACATACCGGTGACACTGCCTATTATAATTATGCAAAAATATATGCAGACAGTCTGATAGACACCGACGGTAAGATAAAGACCATGAAATATCTTTCTTTTAATATTGATAATATCAATGCCGGAAAGATTTTATTCGATTTTTATGAAAAGACGGGGGACGGGCGTTATAAGGTGGCGATGGATACTCTTCGCAAACAACTGGCCGAACAGCCCCGTACCAGTGAAGGCGGTTTCTGGCACAAACTGGTATATCCGCACCAGATGTGGCTGGATGGTATATTCATGGCTTCTCCTTATCTGGCTCAATATGGTAACGTATTCAAGGATACTACGGTCAATGCCGATATTGTGAATCAAATAAAGCTGATTGCCCGTAAAACGTATGATCCTAAAACCGGTTTGTTCTATCATGGCTGGGATGAGAGCAAGACACAAAATTGGGCAAATAAGGAAACCGGGTGCTCACCCAACTTCTGGAGCCGCAGTATAGGCTGGTATGCCGCTGCCGTGGTGGATGTATTGGACTATATGCCGGCGCAGTTCGAAGGACGCGACAGCATTATGACGATTATAAATACGTTGGCCGAAGGCATTGTAAAATACCAGGAGCTTGAAACAGGGGTATGGTGGCAGGTGACTGACCAGAATAACCGTAAAGGAAATTATCTGGAATCTTCCGCTTCATCGCTTTTTGTATATTTCTTGTGTAAAGCGGTGAATAAAGGATATATTCCTGTGGAGTATAAAGCGGCCGCAGAGCGTGGTTTTAATGGCCTGATCAAACAGTTCATTAAAGAAGAGCCTGATGGTTCATACACTATTACCAACTGTTGTGCTGTTGCAGGATTAGGCGGTAAAGGAAACCGGGATGGAAGTTTTGCTTATTACATAGGTGAGCCGGTGATAGAGAACGATCCGAAATCAGTAGGTTCCTTTATTTTGGCAGCTATTGAATATGAGAAAATGAAGCAGTAGGAATAATCTGAAAAAGATGAGGACATTTGTCAAAAAGGTCTTCATCTTTTCCGTAAACATAAGGACCTTTTTTAAACACCTTGTTGTTTTGATAAAAGCTCTTGTTTGGAGATTGTCAATTAATTAATAAACGAATTTGAAAATACAATGATGAACAGACACGCATTACTTTCCTTATTGGCTTTATTGCTATGTTGCTCTACTTCGTTGCCGGCGCAGAAAGCGAAAACGTATATTCCCTGGAAGAACGGCAAACTGGTGGTGTCCGAGGAGGGACGTTACCTGAAGCATGAAAATGGAGTACCTTTCTTCTGGTTGGGTGAAACCGGATGGCTGATGCCGCAACGCTTGAATCGTGACGAGGTTTCTTACTATCTGAATAAGTGCAAGGATGCCGGATATAACATGGTGCAGGTGCAGGTATTGAACGGTGTGCCTTCCATGAATATTTACGGCCAGTATTCCATGACAGACGGTTTTAATTTCAAAGATATCAACCGCAAAGGGATTTATGGATATTGGGACCACATGGACTATATTATTAAAAGTGCCGCTTCACGGGGCATCTATATAGGGATGGTATGTATTTGGGGAACTCCCGTGGAACAAGGGTTGATGAATGAAAAAGAAGCCGTGGCATACGGTAAATTTCTTGCGGAACGTTACAAGGATGAGCCGAATATTATTTGGATGATAGGAGGGGATATCCGTGGTGATAATAAGACGGAGGTATGGGATGCGTTGGCAAACAGTATCCGTAACATAGACAAAGGTCATCTGATGACTTTCCATCCGCGTGGACGTACCACGTCGGCTACTTGGTTTAATGACCGCGAATGGCTGGATTTCAATATGTTCCAAAGCGGACACCGTCGTTACGGACAGCGTAACGGTGATGGTGATTATCCTATCGAAGAGAATACGGAAGAAGATAACTGGCGTTTTGTGGAAGCCAGTCAGGCAAAGACTCCGTTGAAACCGGTGATTGATGACGAACCTATTTATGAAGACATTCCACAGGGGCTGCATGATCCCAATGAAACCCGTTGGAATCAGCACGATGTGCGTCGTTATGCCTATTGGTCGGTATTCGCCGGATCATTCGGGCACTCATACGGTCATAATGATATCATGCAATTTATCCGTCCGGGATATGGAGCCTCTTTTGGTGCCGACGGACGCAAGAAAGCATGGTGGGATGCTTTGGAAGATCCCGGCTTCAATCAGATGAAATATCTGAAGAACTTGATGTTGACTTTTCCTTTCTTTGAACGTGTGCCCGATCAGAGTGTTATTGCGGGAACTAACGGCGAACGCTATGACCGTGCCATCGCTACCCGTGGAAATGACTATTTGCTGGTTTACAATTACTCAGGACGTCCTATGCAGATCGATTTGAGCAAAATCAGCGGTGCGAAAAAGAATGCATGGTGGTATAGCGCGAAGGACGGTAAGTTGGAATATATCGGTGAGTTTGACAGTAAAGTCACTCCTTTCCAGCATGATAGCGGTTATCTGAGCGGTAATGACCAGGTTCTGATTGTTGTGGATTCTGCGAAGGATTATGTGCAGAAAGCTTGGACAGCCTTGCCGGATGCCATACAGAAATGGAATAAGTAAGAAATATGCATATCATGAAAAAACAAGTATTATTAATCATTCTTCTGGCACTTCCGTTGTGGTTGAAAGCAGCGGATGTTTCGGTTACCGGCCTGCGTACCGAGCAGATGGTAGATCCCATGGGGCTGGATACTGCTGTCCCTCGTATGAGCTGGCGGCTGGAATCTTCTCAAAGAAATGTGATGCAGACCGCCTACCGGATTTTGGTTGCCTCTTCTCCTGAACTTTTAGCACAGGATAAAGGAGATTTGTGGGATTCCGGAAAAGTGGAATCCGATGCGTCCGTATGGATTCCTTATCAAGGGAAGCGTTTGAAAAGCAATCAGCGTGTTTACTGGAAAGTGAGAAGCTATACCAATCGCGGTGAGACAGAATGGAGCGAGCCTGCCCGATGGGGGATGGGACCTTTAGGTGAGATTCATTGGAAAGGACGATGGATAGGTTGGGACGCTGCGTTTGCATGGGATCGGGAAGATTCACACAGCCGTTTGAGCTCTCGTTATTTACGCACGGAATTTAAAACGCAAGCCAAGGAGATAAAGTATGCTACCCTTCATTTGTGCGGTTTGGGTATGTACGAACTGTTCATTAACGGTCAGCGGATAGGTGATCAGGTATTGGCGCCGGCTCCAAGTGATTATCGTCGTACTGTGCTTTACAATTCTTTTGATGTCACCAAACAGGTTGCCGGAGGAAATGCCGACAATGCCATCGGAGTGACCCTGGGCAACGGACGTTTCTACACTATGCGTCAAAATTACAAACCTTATAAGATTCCTACTTTTGGTTACCCCAAGTTGCGTCTGAATCTGATTATAGAATATACCGACGGCAGTATCCAGCGCATCAACAGTGATGAGAAATGGCGTTTGACGGCTCAAGGGCCTATACGTAGCAATAATGAATACGATGGTGAAATTTACGATGCCCGTATGGAATTGGGAAACTGGACACAGCCCGGTTATGATGATTCCAAATGGCTGAAAGCGCAACGTGTTTCATTGCCGTACGGTACACTCCGCGGCAATACCGCTCCCAACATGAAAGTGATGAAAACGCTGAAGCCGGCTGTCTTCAAGCAATATGGTGACCGTTATATGATTGATTTCGGTCAGAATATGGCAGGATGGGTGCGTATTAACATAGCGAAAGCCGCTGCGGGAGATACGATTTGCATACGTTATGCCGAACGGGTAAAGAACGACGGTACGGAACTGGATGTGGAAAATCTCCGCCATAGCCAGAGTACGGATTATTATATCTGCAACGGTAAAGAAAACAACACCTCCTGGAGTTCTCGTTTTTCTTATCATGGATTCCAATATGTAGAAGTGACAGGTTATAAAAATCTGAAAGCGGAAGATTTGGTTGCTGAAGTAGTATATGATGACTTGGAAGATAACGGTACTTTCGAGTGTTCCAATGATATCATGAACCGGGTTTATCGGAATGCCTGGTGGGGAATTTCCAGTAATTATAAAGGAGTGCCTTTGGATTGTCCCCAGCGTGACGAGCGCCAGCCCTGGCTTGGCGACCATGCTATGGGAACGTGGGGGGAAAGTTTCATGTTCAACAATGGAAACACCTATGCCAAATGGGCGGATGATATCCGTGAAGCGCAGCGTGAAGACGGTTGTATTCCTGATATTTGTCCGGCTTATTACAATTATTATACATCGGAAATGACATGGTCGTCCACATTCCCGGTAATCTGTGATATGGTTTATGAACAGTTCGGCAATATCGAACCTATTCGTAAAAATTATGCCGCTATCAAGAAATGGATGCACCATATACGCAGTGAGTTCACTACAGAGGATGGAGTGATTAACGCCGATAAATACGGTGACTGGTGTATGCCTCCCGAATCACCGGAATTGATTCACAGTCAGGACCCTGCCCGCAAGACGGATGGAGCACTGATTGCTACAGCCTACTATTATAAGGTATCGCAAATGCTGGCCAAGTTCGCCCGTTTGCAAGGTCTGGAAGATGAGGCGAAAGGATTCGAGAAGGATGCAGCAAAAATCAAAGACTGCTTCAACGCCCGTTTCCTTACGGTTAAGAAGGGAACTTCTCCGGTACAAACGCCGCATGTTCTTTATCCCGACAGCATATTCTATGGTAACAATACGGTGACAGCCAATATCCTGCCGCTGGCTTTCGATATGGTTCCTGAGGCCTATAGGGAAGAAGTGGAGAAAAATGTAATAACAGGCATTATCACCCGGAATAAAGGTCATATCAGCAGTGGGGTGATAGGTATGAACTGGATGATGCGTGAGCTTACCCGTATGGGGCGTGGCGATGTTGCTTTCTTGTTGGCAAGCAACAAAACTTATCCCAGTTATGGCTATATGATAGAAAAGGGAGCTACTGCCATTTGGGAATTGTGGAACGGTGATACCGCCAATCGTTGGATGAACAGTTGTAACCATGTGATGATATTGGGTGATCTATTGACTTGGTATTTCCGTGATTTAGCCGGATTTAATCCGGCACAGCCCGCTTACAAACAAATCATCCTTAAACCTGATTTTTCCATCCAGGAGTTGAGTCATGTCAAGGCTTCGCACAACACTTTATATGGCAAGATGATTAGTAACTGGAAGAAGACCCTTACGCATCTGGAATGGGATATCACGGTTCCCTGCAATACCACTGCATTGGTTTATCTTCCAACGTTGGACGAGAAGGCGGTAAAAGACAAGGACGTTACCTTTGTACGTCGGGAAGGCAACTCTACCGTATGGAGTGTTCCTTCGGGGAACTATCATTTTTCGGTTAGCATGGACCCTTCTTCAGGTAAAAACCGTGCAGGTATCGTGGAAGATCAGTTCCTATACGAACAAGCTTCTTTTCCCGAATGTCACGGCGCTACTATTGTGGAATTGAAGAACGGAGACCTGGTAGCCTCTTTCTTTGGAGGCACTAAAGAGCGTAATCCGGATTGTTGTATCTGGGTATGTCGCAAGCCGAAGGGCGCGACGGAATGGAGTGCACCTTATCTGGCTGCCGACGGGGTGTTTAGTCTGGATGATCCGCAGGCTGTCTTGGCAGGCATTACGGCAGAATCCACTCCGGCGGATGCCGGCCCCGTGGTTTCTACGTTTAAAGGGGACAAGTCCCGGGCACGCCGCAAGGCTTGTTGGAATCCTGTGCTTTTCCAGATCCCCGGCGGAGATCTGATCCTGTTCTATAAAATAGGATTGAAAGTAGCCGATTGGAGTGGTTGGCTGGTACGTTCTAAAGATGGTGGAAAAACTTGGAGCCAACGTGAACCGTTGCCCAAAGGTTTCTTAGGTCCTATTAAAAATAAGCCGGAGTATGTGGATGGCCGTATCATTTGTCCTTCCAGTACGGAAGGCGATGGAGGATGGCGTATCCATTTTGAAATTTCGGATGATAAAGGAAAGACTTGGAAGATGGTAGGTCCTGTAGAGGCGGAAATGAGTGTGCCTACAGCTTTGCGTAAGGCAAATGCGGCCAATGTAGACGATCAGGAAGGCGGTGAAGCCATAAAAGGAGAAGGCGAGAAGCCTATTTATGCTATCCAGCCCAGCATTTTGCGTCATAAGGATGGGCGTTTGCAGGTACTTTGCCGTACACGTAACGCACAGATTGCCACTTCATGGAGCAGTGACAACGGTGAAACATGGAGCAAAGTCACTTTGCTTGATGTTCCCAATAATAATTCGGGCACGGATGCCGTAACCATGAAAGATGGCCGCCATGTATTGATTTATAATGATTTCAGCACATTGCCGGGTACTCCGAAAGGGCCGCGTACACCGTTGTGTGTGGCGGTTTCGGATGATGGCATTCACTGGAAGAATGTAATGACATTGGAAGACAGCCCTATCAGCCAATATTCTTATCCGTCCATCATTCAGGGCAAGGATGGCAAACTGCATGCCGTATATACCTGGCGCCGTCAGCGTGTGGCTTATAAAGAGTTGGATTTGAGCAAACTGAAATAATACAATTGTGGATAAAGGAATTCTTTGATAGAGAGTATTGGAGAATTTGAAAAAAACGGGTGTCTGAAATAAAAATCAGATACCCGTTTTTTTGAAAACAGACTCCCATTATCCGCCAATGAAAGCTCTTTCTAAAGATACAGAATATGAAATAATTATAAATAGAGTACAAACGTTTCTTATTATCGTCCTCTCTTTATAAAGAAAAGAATAAGTGACAGATTATTATGAAGAGCATTAGACTACTACTTTTACTGGCTTCCGGAGTAACTACGGGAGCATTTGCCCAATCGGGCGGGCTGACGGATATGAGCCAAAGTCGTTTTGCCAAGATGGCCAATACGGAATTAGGTGCCGTGCATTGGACAGATGGCTTTTGGGGCGACCGTTTCAATGTATATAGCCATACCTCCTTGCAAAATATGTGGGATACATGGAACAATCCCGATGTTTCGCATGGCTTCCGTAACTTTGAAATAGCTGCCGGTGTTTGCGAGGGCGAACATTGGGGACCTCCCTTTCATGACGGTGATATGTATAAATGGATGGAAGGGGTGGCTTCCGTGTATGCCGTCACGAAAGATCCCGAATTGGATAAACTGATGGATCACTTCATTGAACATGTGGTGAAAGCCCAGCGTGCGGACGGTTACATCCATACCCCTGTCATCATCGAGGAAAAGAATAAGGGGATTGACACTCATTCGGACAAACAGCAACAGACGGTAATTGGCACCAAAGTAGGAGGTGAGGACGAGAAAGGTGCATTTGCCAATCGTCTGAATTTTGAAACCTACAATTTGGGGCATCTGATGATGGCAGGTATCATTCATCGCCGTGCCACCGGAAAGACTACTTTATTCGATGCTGCCGTAAAAGCGACGGACTTCCTCTGTCATTTCTATGAAACCGCTTCTGCGGAACTGGCAAGAAATGCCATTTGTCCCTCCCATTATATGGGTGTGGTGGAAATGTACCGTGCTACAGGGAATCCCCGTTATCTGGAACTTTCCAAGAATCTGATTGATATCCGTGGAATGGTGGAAAATGGCACCGATGATAATCAGGACCGTATTCCGTTCCGTCAGCAATACAATGCGATGGGACATGCCGTGCGTTCCAATTACCTGTATGCCGGTGTGACCGATGTGTATGCCGAAACAGGAGAAGACCAACTGATGAAAAACCTGACCAGCATCTGGAAAGACATTGTGACCCGCAAGATGTATGTTACAGGAGCGTGCGGTGCGCTGTATGACGGCACTTCGCCGGATGGAACCTGCTATGAGCCGGACAGCATTCAGAAAGTACACCAAAGCTATGGCCGTCCTTATCAGTTGCCTAATAGTACGGCGCATAACGAGACCTGTGCCAATATCGGCAATATGCTTTTCAACTGGCGTATGCTGGAAGTGACGGGCGATGCCAAATATGCGGATATTGTGGAAACCGCCCTTTACAACAGTGTGTTGAGTGGTGTCAGTCTGGATGGAAAGAAATATTTCTATACCAACCCGTTGCGCATCAGTGCGGATTTGCCATACACACTTCGCTGGCCTAAAGAACGTACCGAGTATATCAGCTGCTTCTGTTGTCCGCCTAATACGCTGCGCACCGTTTGTCAAGCCCAGAACTATGCTTATACGGTGACTCCGAATGCGGTATATTGCAATTTGTATGGAGCGAATACACTGGCTACAACTTTGAAGGAAACGGGAAAGATCGGGCTGATGCAAGAAACGGAGTATCCGTGGGAAGGTGCTGTGAAGCTGACTGTTACCGAAGCTCCGAAACCATCAAAAAAGAAAGCATTCTCTTTGTTCCTCCGTGTTCCGGACTGGTGCGAGAAAGCAACTTTGAAGGTAAATGGTGAACCGGTGCAAGGAACTTGGAAAGCGAATACATACGCCGAGGTAAACCGCATCTGGAAGAAAGGGGACTGTGTGGAATGGGTGATGGATATGCCTGTAAAATTGCTGGAAGCAAATCCGTTGGCCGAAGAAATCCGTAATCAGGTAGTGGTGAAACGTGGCCCGTTGGTCTACTGTCTGGAAAGTATGGATATAGAAGGCGGGCATAAGATAGACAATGTGCTGATACCTGCCGATATCCGGTTGACTCCGAAAAAAATAACCATCGAAGGCAGTCCGATTGTCGCATTGGATGGTACTGCCCGTCTGGTCGATGAAGTATCATGGAAAGATACCTTGTACCGCGAGGTAGGAAAGGCCGACAAACCGGTCCATATCCGTCTGATTCCTTATTATGCATGGGGAAACCGCGGAAAGGCTGAAATGACGGTATGGATGCCTTTGGCGCGGACTAATCACTAACCACTTACTCCTAATGATTTACAAATGAAAAAAATATTCATAACCACTACTGCGCTGCTGATAGCTTGTACACTATCAGCAGCCGATTTGTTCGTATCTCCGGAAGGCAATGACCGGAATCCGGGTACCAAAGACTCTCCGAAAGCCACCCTTACAGCCGCATTGCGTCAGGCAAGGGAACTTCGTCGTCTTAATGATGAAAGTGTAAAAGGTGGCATCACCATTCATTTGGAGGCAGGTGACTACCATCTGTACGAACCCGTCTTTATCCGTCCGGAGGACAGCGGGACGGAAGCTTCACCTACCGTCATCACTTCGGATGGAAATGCCATTCTGAATGGTGGGGTGGAAATCAGAAACTGGAAGAAGCAAGGAAAGTTGTGGGTAGCCGATGTCCCTATGTTTAACGGACGTCCGCTGGATTTCCGGCAACTGTGGATCAATGGACAAAAGGCTGTTCGTGCAAGGGATGTGGCAGACTTTGAAAAGATGTATCGCATCATCAACAACGATCCCCAAAACGAAATACTGTGGGTACCTGCCGCTGCCGTAAAGAAAATACAGAAGGCCCGATATGCCGAAATGGTCCTTCATGAAATGTGGTGTGTGGCAAATCTCCGTATCAAGTCGGTCGAAATACAGGGAGACAGTGCCGCCGTGCGTTTCCATCATCCTGAAAGCCGCATCCAGTTCGAACACCCGTGGCCGCGTCCTATGGTGACCAAGGATGGTCACAACTCGGCTTTCTATCTGACCAATGCCATGGAATTGCTGGATGAACCCGGCGAGTGGTATCACGACATTGAAAGCCGTAAAATATATTATTATCCTCGGAAAGGAGAGAAGATAAGCAAAGCCGTAGTTCCCGGCATCGAAACGTTGGTATGGGTGGAAGGAACGATAGACCGTCCGGTAAAGCACATCCGTTTTGACAATATTGCTTTCCAATATACCACCTGGATGCGTCCCTCTTTGCAAGGTCATGTTCCTCTTCAGGCAGGTATGTACATGACAGACGGATATAAAATCCGTCCTTCCATGATTCGTAAGAACAATCATAAGCTGGATAATCAAGGTTGGTTGGGCCGTCCGGCATCGGCAGTCGTAGTCAAGGCTGCCTGGGATATTGATTTCGAGAAGTGCCGTTTCCAGCATTTGGGCTCTACAGGCATTGATTATGAATGGGCCACCGATGGAGGACATATAAACGGCTGTCTGTTCCGTGATATTGCCGGGAACGGTATTGTAGCGGGCAGTTTCAGCCCTGCCGCTCACGAAACACATCTTCCATACGATCCTGCCGACCGTCGTGAGGTCTGTACCGGACTAACCATTTCCAACAATTATATCAATGATGTGACCAATGAAGACTGGGGCACTTTGGGCATTTGCGCCGGTTATGTCAGTGATATCAATATCGAGCACAATGAAATCAGTGATGTATCCTATTCGGGCATCAGTCTGGGATGGGGGTGGACACGTACGGTAAACTGTATGCGCAATAACCGCGTGCACGCCAACCTGATTCATCACTATGCCAAGCACATGTATGATGTAGCCGGTATTTATACATTAGGTTCGCAACCCCATAGCCGGATTACGGAAAATTGCGTTTCCGACATATTTTCACCCGGTTATGCACACGATCCCAATCATTGGTTCTATCTTTACACCGACGAAGGATCTTCATTTATCACCGTCAAGGACAACTGGACGGAAGGAGAGAAGTTCCTGAAGAACGCCAACGGTCCGGGCAATACATGGGAAAACAATGGTCCGATGGTGAACGACAGCATCAAGGCAAATGCCGGACTGCCCAAAGAATATAGCTATTTGAAGGAAAAATAAAACGTGATACCATTATGAAAAACAAACTTGCCACTTTAGTCGGAGCACTTGCATTGAGTGCTGCCGCCTCCGCCCAGACCTGGATCTGGTATCCGGGTGATTATGAAATATGGCTGGGCAACCAGATGAACAACCGCCGTACGGAACGCGGTGCTTTTTTCCCTCCCTTCTGGAAAACGGACAGCCATTATGTGGTAGTGGAATTCAGCAAGAAATTGGACCTGGCGGAACCGGAAGAGATCTTCATTGCCGCCGAAGGAAAATACAATGTGAAGTTGGACGGCAAACTGCAATTCGGTATGCCCTCCACCTTGAAACTCCCCGCAGGAAAACACAGTCTGAACATCAAAGTGTGGAATCAGTCCACTCCCCCCACTATTTATGTGAAAGGAAAAACCGTAAATACGGACAAAACTTGGAAAGTAACCTACGAGGATAAAGAATGGATAGACGAAAGCGGAAAAGCCAGTGATACTTCTGCCACCGTTTATATGGATGCAGGGTGTTGGAACTTTGACGGAGCCACCCAACTGCCTTCCAAGTTTTCATTGGTTAGAAAACCGATGAAAGCAGTTTCCTCCACTCCCCGGAAAGAGGGGGTATTGTACGACTTCGGAAAAGAAACCTTTGGTTATATCACTCTGAAAGATGTAAAAGGAAAAGGAACGATCCATATCTATTACGGTGAAAGTCCTGAAGAAGCCTTGGATACGGAATATTGCGAAACATTGGACAAATTGCTGGCAGAGCCGGGGCAAATAACCGATCTGGCCATCCGGAATACACGGAAACTATACGATGAATATACTTTAGACAATAGCAAGGCTTTCCGTTATGTCTATGTCACTTGCGATCCGGGAGTAACGATACAGGACGTTTCCATGCAATACGAATACCTGCCCGAAGAGTACCGGGGCTCATTCAAATGCAATGACGAAGAGCTGAACCGCATTTGGGAAGTAGGAGCATACACCATGCACCTTACTACCCGTGAATTCTTTATCGACGGCATCAAGCGCGACCGTTGGGTATGGAGTGGCGATGCCATCCAGAGTTACCTGATGAACTACTATCTGTTCTTCGATAATGAAACCGTGAAGCGTACCATCTGGCTGCTTCGTGGAAAAGACCCTGTGACCAGCCACAGCAATACCATTATGGACTACACCTTCTATTGGTTCCTCAGTATTTACGATTACTACATGTATTCCGGTGACAAAGACTTTGTAACCCAACTCTATCCGCGTATGCAAAGCATGATGGACTATGTATTGGGACGCACCAATGCCAACGGTATGGTGGAAGGCATGACCGGTGACTGGGTATTCGTAGACTGGGCAGACGGTTATCTGGACAAGAAAGGCGAACTCTCCTTTGAGCAAGTCTTGTTCTGCAAGAGTTTGGAAACCATGGCGCTTTGTGCCAGTCTGGCCGGCAATACGGCAGACAAAACCAAGTATGAGAAACTGGCTTCCGCTTTACGTTCCAAGCTGGAACCCGCTTTCTGGAATGAGCAGAAACAGGCGATGGTACACAACCGCGTTCAGGGCAAGCAGAGTGAGTCCGTTACCCGCTACGCCAATATGTTCTCTGTCTTCTTCAATTATCTGAATGCCGATAAACAGCAGGCCATCAAACACTCCGTATTGCAGAATGACAGTATTTTGAAAATCACCACTCCTTATATGCGTTTCTATGAACTGGAAGCGCTGTGCGCCTTGGGCGAACAAGAATCGGTAATGAAAGAAATGAAAGCCTATTGGGGCGGTATGTTGAAAGAAGGAGCTACCAGTTTTTGGGAGAAATACAATCCCGAAGAAACAGGTACCCAGCATTTGGCCATGTACGGACGTCCATACGGCAAGAGCCTCTGCCATGCATGGGGAGCCAGCCCCATCTATTTGCTGGGCAAATACTATCTGGGAGTAAAACCCACCAAACCCGGTTACGAGGAATACTCCGTCACCCCTTGTCTGGGCGGCTTGAAATGGATGGAAGGAACCGTGCCCACTCCATACGGCAATATCCATATCTATATGGATAAGAAAGAGATCCGTATCAAGTCCGACGGCGGAAAGGGAGTGCTGAACATTCCAACCCGGAAAGGAATGAAAGCCATGACCATAGAACCCGGAGAAGAACAAGTCTTCAAATACTGATGGAATAGATCAAAAAAAAGGTGATACCTACCTTCCCAGGCGGGTATCACCAACACTACTTCGTAAGTTTCCGTTATCCGCTGATAACAGTACTTACCTCTGATCTAACATTAGTTTTCTTATGGGCTTCCCCCTGTATCACTACATTCGGAAGCGGGGATTCTACATCTTGGAAAAAAGTATCTTCCAAAAGCTTCGCTTTTTAGTCTCTTCTTTATTACCTGAACTTTGATAAATATCTTCGTATCCCCATTTGTCATGGATCATTCTGTAAATCATCCCCCATTCGGGCAGTCCTCCCAGATTACGGTCATCAATAAACAAATCCGCCTTCAGTTTTCTGGAGTAATGATTACTTTCCAGGGTTTCTTCCGCATAATTGCTGTTTACGGCATAAAACTCCAGTCCACGCTCCCGGCAGAAATCCACGGCCTCCTGTAATAATTTACCTTCCCGCACACTCCACAGAATAAGGCGATGCCGTTCCTGTTGTAGTTTTTTCAGCGTTTCTATGGCAAAGGGTAGTTCCCTGCCTATTTCGGGATATTTATGCTCCACTATTGTGCCGTCAAAGTCAACTGCTATAATCATTCCTTATATTTTCGAAAATTCTTTAATACGCTGCTCCTCTGCCAGTCTGCATATCAGCAGGGTTCCCTCTTTCTCGGCTATGATATACCCGTCCAGTCCTTGTATTACCGCCTGTTTCAAATGCGGTGTGTGTACAATGCAGTTATTGCATTCATACATTCGGACATTCTCGCCTACAACGGCATTGTTCCGTTCATCTTTGGGCAGCAAGGAATGCAATGAGCCCCAGCTACCCAGATCAGACCATCCGAACTCTGCCGGCAATACATAAATCCGTTCCGCTTTTTCCATTACGGCATAATCTATGGATATACTTTCACAAGCAGGGAACAGCTCTTCTATGGTTTCTTTCTCTCTTTCGGTATAGAACTCCGGATAAATCCTGTCGAACACCTCGGCGATGCCCGGTGCATAACGGCGTATAGCCTCTTCTATGGTTTTTACATTCCATACAAAAATCCCCGCATTCCAGAAATAATTCCCGGCGTCCACATATTGCTGTGCCGTTTTCAAATCCGGTTTCTCTTTGAATTCATCCACTTTCCGTATATCCTGATCCACCTCTTCTCCTGCGGCTATATATCCGTATCCCGTTTCCGGGCGGCAAGGTTTGATACCTATGGTTACAATGGCCTTGCTTTGATCTGTCATCAGCAGTGCCTTGGCTATCGCCCGGCGGAATTCATCCGTATTGATAACCAATGCATCCGCAGGAGTCACTACGATATTGGCGTGCGGGTGGTGTTTCTTGATTTTCCAGCAAGCGTATGTGATGCAGGGGGCCGTGTTACGTGCAACCGGCTCCGTCAGTATATGATGAGGCGGCACGGATGGCAATTGTTTCCTTACCGTCTCCTTATACTTATCCGAAGTCACTATCCATATATTATCCGGAATGCACAACCCTTGAAAGCGTTCCACTGTCAGTTGGATCAGGCTTTTGCCACATCCCGTCACATCAATGAACTGTTTGGGACATTCCGGCGTACTCATGGGCCAGAAGCGGCTTCCTATGCCGCCTGCCATGATAACGATATGAGTTTCCATAACACGTATGCTTTTTATTTCTTTTTATATTCCAGATACCATTGGTACATCTTGTGCACCCCTTCCTCTATGTCTATTTTGTGATGCCATCCCAGTTCATGCAATTTGGTCACATCGGTCAGTTTGCGCATGGTCCCGTCCGGTTTCTCCGGATTGAATGTAATGCTGCCTTTATATCCCGTTTCCTTTACTATCAGATGAGCCAGGCCGGCGATGGAGATTTCTTTTCCCGTACCGATGTTGATGTGGCAGTTGCGTATCTCTTTTGTGCCGGGACGGTAAGTATCTTTAAAGTCCACATGCTCCATGATGAATACACTGGCATCCGCCATTTCCTCACTCCATAAGAATTCGCGCAGTGGCGTGCCTGTTCCCCACAGTTCCACCCCGTCCTTGCTGATGCCGTAGTTTTTCAGGACAGCCAGTATCTCCTCTGTTCTGCTCTCTCCGTTTATACCTTCCACCGGACGCATGTCCAGATCATAGCGTATGTTCTCCCAGTTATCTTCGTTCAAGCATTTGGCAAGATGTATTTTCCGGATCATGGCAGGCAGCACATGGCTGCGTTCCAGATTGAAATTATCATTGGGACCGTACAGGTTCGTAGGCATAACAGCGATATAGTTAGTACCATATTGCAAGTTGAAACTCTCGCACATTTTCAGCCCCGCTATTTTGGCGATGGCGTATGGCTCATTCGTATATTCCAGCGGGGAGGTGAGGAGAGCATCCTCCTTCATCGGCTGCTGTGCATCTCTGGGATAAATGCAGGTACTTCCCAGAAACAATAATTTCTTCACTCCGTGACGGAAGCTTTCCCCTATCACGTTCTGTTGTATTTGCAGGTTCTTGTAGATAAAGTCCGCCCTGTATGTGCTGTTTGCCATGATACCTCCCACGTGGGCGGCAGCAAGGATTACATATTCCGGTCTTTCTTGGTCAAAGAAGTCCTTTACGGCAACTCCGTCCAGCAAGTCCAGTTCCTTGTGGCTTCTGCCGGTCAGGTTGGTGTAGCCCTTTTCTTGCAGGTTACGCCAAATAGCGGAGCCCACGAGTCCGTGGTGCCCTGCTATATAAATTTTGGCTGATTTCTCCATTGAAATTCTTGACTAATGATTTAACAGCTTGCTTTGAGATGAAGTTTCTTCACGAATTTCATATCGTGTTTCACCATGATTTTCACCAGTTCCTCGAATGAAGTCTTGCGGGGATTCCATCCCAGTAACGTTTTGGCTTTGGTAGGATCTCCCAGTAATTGTTCCACCTCTGCCGGGCGGAAATATTTGGGATCCACCTCTACCAGCACCTTGCCTGTAGCTGTGTCAATACCTTTCTCGTTCACACCTTCACCTTCCCAGCGCAAGTCGATGCCCGCTTCCTTGAAAGCAAGGGTAGCAAATTCGCGTACAGTGTGATATTCTCCGGTGGCTATAACAAAGTCTTCGGGCGTATCGTGTTGCAGAATCAGCCACATACATTCCACATAGTCTTTGGCATATCCCCAGTCGCGCAGGGAATTCAGATTCCCCAAGTACAGTTTATCTTGGAATCCTTGTGCGATGCGTGCTGCCGCCAGGGTAATTTTCCGGGTAACAAAAGTTTCGCCCCGGCGTTCACTTTCGTGATTGAACAAAATGCCGTTTACGGCAAACATGCCATAGCTTTCGCGGTAATTCTTGGTTATCCAGAAACCATATTGCTTGGCTACTCCGTATGGAGAACGGGGATAGAAAGGAGTAGTCTCTTTCTGAGGAACTTCCTGCACCAGTCCGAAAAGTTCCGAAGTAGATGCCTGATAAATCTTGGTTTTCTTTTCCAGTCCCAATATACGTACCGCCTCCAGCATACGCAGCGTACCTACCGCATCCGCTTCCGCTGTGTATTCGGGCACATCGAAGCTTACTTTTACATGGCTTTGTGCGGCCAGATTATAAATCTCGTCAGGTTGTACGGACTGTATGATACGTATCAGTGAGCTACTGTCCGTCATATCCCCCCAATGCAGGTTCACCAGTCGGTTCTGCTTCATATCCCGCACCCATTCGTCCAGATACAGATGTTCTATACGTGCAGTGTTAAATGAAGAAGAACGTCTCAGGATACCATGTACTTCGTATCCTTTTTCTATCAGGAACTCGGCCAGGAACGAACCGTCCTGACCTGTGATACCTGAAATCAATGCTACTTTTTTACTCATATTTTGTATTAATTGAAAAGATTGTTTTAGCCTATAGTGCCACCACCATGCATACTTGAACTTTGGTTGGTATAAACAAATTCCACTCCCAGATAATGTTTAACTTTTACAGTAACCTTTTTACCGGCAATAGAGAAAGTGTACTCTTTTTCTACATATTTGGCTTTGCAAGAGAAATACAGAATATAGTCACCGCTTACGTGGGCTGTAAAGGTCTTGTTTACGGTGTATACACCTTCCGATCCACCTTCTTGTGCGGCTATGGCAGCTTTCACCAATGAAAGAGCGCCTTCATCCAGTCCGGATGCAGAGATTTCCCATCCTAATTTGGCAGTATAAGGAATATCATAAGTAGTAGCGCT
>OMDD01000208.1_pt1 | contig 32817 bp, 40 predicted proteins | sample 1674331 | NCBI WGS metagenome assembly OMDD01 (sample SAMEA103958164, study PRJEB25191) | human gut metagenome | biome: human-associated habitat [ENVO:00009003]; feature: intestine environment [ENVO:2100002]; material: feces | place: Germany | collected 2013/2015
AAGTTAAAGACTTAACAAGTAAAGAAGTAGATGAAGTAAAAATATTAAAGACTAGTTTGTCAGAATGTCCAGTAAATACTGATTTAGGATGTAATGAATCAAAGGCAACTAACTGGGTGAAGTTAGACAATAAAACAACAGATGTAAAATTAGAATTACTAAATAAATTGCAAGACGGACTAGCTAATGGAGCTGGTATTGAATATTTAATGCAACTATCTTGCATTTATAATAACATTCGCTAATAATGAGACATATTGATAGAATTAATAAGCAGTATGAAGAGAAGGAAGTTAAATTGCTATACGATAAAGCTGTAGCATTAATGAATCTTCTTAGTGATGAGGAATATGAACAAGTAATTACAGACAATGCAGATATATTTAAATTAGCATCTCATCCCGAGAAGGGTGAGTTCTATTTGCAAGATAAGCACAACTTAGTCCAGATTGTAGACATATTTAGTAAATTTATCAAAACTAAAGGTCTATCTAAGGATGAATTTAAAATAATGACTCTAGATGAAGTTAAAGAGTATATGGTTGATGTTATTAATGATATCACATCATTCGAACCAGATGAGCTATTCACGATAGTAAAGAACTTAGATGAATTAGCAGAGTATATGAGGGATTATATAAAGGAATTATATGCTAACATACATATGAGAGACTTCTATATTAGAAACCTTAAGGATGAAATACTTCATACACTCAAACATAGAGACTCTATAAGTGGTGAGGAGCTATTACAAATACTAAATAAGGTAGCTCCATGGGATATGGAATATGATGGCAAACTAGAGACTATTTAGCAAGAGCAAAGGCTAATCAATGATAACACAAGAGGTAGAATTAGTGGAAGAAGCATTATATAGAAATGCATACATATATCCAGGTTGGAAGTATTACCTACCTGGATTACTAAAGACAATATATTTATGAGAGGTAAGGACATAATAGTAACATTCAATGAGCCTTGGTATAATGACTATAACAAACGATTATACACTCAATTATCTGAACAAATGATTAGAGAAGAGATTGAGAGAGTGCATAAAGAACCAATCATTACTAATGCTGCATTTGATATAGCAGTAGACAAGGCTTTCCTAGAGTTATTACATGACAACAAAGATTTAGTTAATATTACAGAACGATACAAGAATCATGAGTAGAATAGTAACACAAAGTAAATTAAACGAATTAACAGGTAAGAATATAGATTACGGGAAGGGGGGTGGTATTGTCCTCACTACCAAACCATAGTTAGTCTCTGGGGTAGCGTAGTTGCGTCTAGTAACTACCAGCCAAATCAATTAGTTAAAGAAGAAGATATAGTTGTAGACAAAAACCTATTCCTTATTAATGCGGAGACAGGTAGTTTATACTTTGCTGGCAGTAGTACCTATACTCAAATTCCAGCTATAGACGGCCATGAGGACTTTATGTACATAGCTGGAGGAGGTAAAGCAATTGGAGCATTGTCTATGCTTGGAGGATTGTATGTATTTAATCAGTCTACCAAACAGTGGGAGTTAAAGTATAAAGATACTGCAAGAACTTATGGTTATGCTCACTTGGCTAGATTCTCTAGTGGCTGGGTATTTTATAAGGGAGCAGGAGGAGACGGTAAGAACTATGTTATGATAGTATATGATGACGGTACAGTAAAGGAGCGTAGTGTTGTAGGCCCAGTCAGTAGCATATCAATTGGGCCTTATTATTACTGCTGCGTTGGGGCATCATATAATGGAGGAGCTAGGATATATACCTTCTTGGCTAGGTCTGTACCAGATTCTCTTACTTATCATACTCCGGGAATGTTTACACCAAATGTAGTAATACAAGGGTTTCATTCTATGCCAAGAGGTATAGTATATAGCACTACAAATAATTATACATACTTTATTGCTAATTCAGCTGGAACTCAATGGACTGCTGCAACCACTAGACCACAACTAACTGCTTTGACTAAAGGTTTGTATGCAAATGAAGCTGGGACTAATACATTTATGCTTATAGGAGGTAACATGAAGAGCGTGTCTACAGACGGAGGTCAGAATTGGACTACCTCTACACTAGGTGCATACACTCTTACTGATTTAATATATGTAGATTCAAATTGGTATGCAATTGGTTCGAATGGAACTAAAAGATTCCTATTGCAGAATACAGCTTCTACATTTGACCAAAGTAATAAAATACTTGACTTGCCTGACTATTCTAGACAAGTAATTAAAATTAATACATAACAGGTTGATATAATAAAGCCCGAGCCTAGTAATTAAACTAAGTTCGGGCTTTGTTGTTTATAATAAGATTCCGTCTCGGTAAGTGGGAATACGTCAGAGCGCACTGGCGTAGACCACCAAGACGAAGATGTAAAAACTATCTTAGGCTTTGTGCCTAGCATCTACTGGCTGGTATCAATTTTATTATATAGCTGTAGTGTCTATAGAGAATGTCACGTACCACCAATATAAATCATCTGCATTATCTATCCCAACTTGTAAAGATTTACCAGTAAGGTTACACATTCTTAAGCCTTTGGGAGTTCTTTCATAATATAAATTCTTTAAAGCTCCAAATGTATCATACCAAGTGCCAGAGTTAAACAGTTTAATTACTTGTTTACGCTCCTCCTCGTTATAAGGACTCCACCTATTCCCAAATCCTCTACTGGTTCTATCATTGTATGTTTCTGTTCCCGATTGTACTATATAGTCAATGATATCATCCAAATTAGATTCTATTATTTCAGTAGCATAGTCTAAGGGATACTTTCCGTCAACTACTTTAGTAGTATCAGTATCAAGAATGGGATATTCTTCATGCGAGAAGGACAGGTACTATCTCCTCCACTTCATCAACATTAATTAATCGCTTTCCCATTCCTCTTCTAGTGTATTATATAATTTAATAAAATCTTCTCCTTTATATTCACATATACATTCATTATCCTTATTAAAGATAGTAAGCATGTGCATATCCTTAGATTGTCCATTGTCTACATAAGAATACATCCCGTGTACCAATACGTATTCGGGATGTTTCTCATTCCAGTTATTTACAAGTTCCTTCATCGTTAAGTGTTATTCCATTACTAGCATAAGATTCACCTATACTAATATTAGGCAGTAATACTTTATATAGTTCTGTAGATTCAAATGTATCTTTATATTCCCTAGGAACTAACAGAGTATCAACATGATGTCCTCTAGATATTCTAGCTAGATAGGAAATTTTACTATCATCAAAGTCTGTAAGTTCCAACATAATGGCATTATGATGCCTAGGACAGTTCCCACTAAGTATTATCATAATTACTTCTCCTGTAGTAAGATTCTCATCTCTTCCTTCCAGTTCTTATACCACTGTTCATTAATAAGGTCTTCTGATTCAATTAATTCAATCAAATCCTTAGTGCCATTATAAATTTGGCTACATAAATACTGTGCTAATTGGTTCTTTAATTCATCCATAATTATTAGTCTTTAGTTTTAACATAAAGTTGGCAATGGCAAGTCCCTTCTTCCATTTCCCTAAACTCTTTACACATACATACTGTATCTTCATCTCTTACTAAAGAGCATGGACAATACTTCTTACCATACTTCTCTTTATTCCTTTTAAGTCCTGCTAGGACTGTTTCCTTTACTTCTTTATTATCAGTTACTTTAATCATTGCGCTGACGCTGTATACAGTTCTATGTTTAGGTCTATTTCCCCACCAGTAAATCTAAATACTCTACCAGAATTATTCATTTTGACCCACTTTCCAGATGAAGGGAATATTACTCCTTCTGCCCAATTCTCAGATTGAGAATCTACTGCTAATATAATTTGAGACACTTGCCTAAGCATCACGTATCCCTCAAAACGTATCCAAACAGGTGTATTATATGGGTTTTGGTTAGGAAGTGCTAGTTTCTCTAAGTAATATTTAAGAGGGTTTGCTAAAGTCTTAGTGTACGTTTGTTCTCCTTGCTCTAATCTTGGAGTAATTGTAAAGTAAGTAGTATGGTCAGAATACTTAAATGGCTCTCCATTCACTGAACTCTCATTAACAAATGAGAAACGTACTCTAAATCGCTGTATATTATTAATTGGCATATCCTGCCAACCATAATGAAGGATTACATTTGGAGCAGTTATAGCTGCCTCTATACCTTCTAACTCCACTAACTGATTATCAGTATAACTAAATCCACTTTTAATCTGACATCCTAATTCAAGTGCTCTAGCTTTAGTACAGCACTTATTATCAATTACCGAGAGAGTTCCCCCCCATAGTCTTAGCTTCTAATTCTGTTGCTATTTTACTCATGTTGTTAATTCTTTTACATTGCAAATTTACTACATCTAAATATACTATCCAAGTGATATTAGTTAATAGATGTTAGCCTAAAGTTAATTGTTCTTATTCTTAAATTTAGCGTTAGATACCCTAATAATGTCTTTATTGTAAGCAGCTTCTGGGTCAAAGATGACTGGTTTACCGTTAAGCATACCTACATTCTCTGTAGTAATGTCTCCGACTGTAATTTTAGAGTTCTTATAGGACGAATCATTAATCCTAGTCCATCCTTTAGACTCAAATATCTTTGCTAACTCGTCAAGCACATTCTCCTTTTCAATAGGCCCTACTTTGGTCTGAGTAAACACCGGATACATTCCCTTTTCTCCTTGTAAGTAACCTTGAAGTTCTGCGGGCACAGCACTAGGCACTTCATCCCTAGCTCTAGACATCTTAATAGCTTTACGTAACTCATCTACAGTTCTATATCCTTCCTCTGGAACTTTAGACACTTTGACTACCTTAGTAGGGTCAGTTTTATGATGAAACACAGCCTGCTTAGTTCCCTGTGTGGGGAGAATTTCTCCAAAGATATCTCCAGTAGGCTCAAACTTACCATTTACTATAGTAGCTGTTCCTATCTTAGGATATGGATTGTTCTCGGTCGGAGTAACTATTTTACCAGTTGGCTTATGGGTCATAGTGCTATTCTTCAAGTTATCTCTAAGACTAAAGATTACTTGGTTATTAGAATATCCATTATCATATACATTATTAAAGATTACCCCGTCAGCACTCATCTTATCAGCTGCTCGTTCTAATGCTGCTCTGTTGGGCACATCACCTACAGTAACTATTGGTCTCTCTAACTCTAAGTCACCTTCTACTCTGTAAGGTCTCTTGGCAAATCTCTCTCTAGCTTTAGCTGCTTTCTCTGCCTTACCTGGTATAGAATGATTAGCTGCTGTTCTAGGATTACCTAATTTACCTTGATACCATATACCAACTTCAGGAGCACCTTCATGAATAGCATCCCACCTTTCTGGACTGTATAATGTTAACTTAGTAGGAGCATCAGTATCATGTACTACATGTATGGATTGCCTAGGTCCCCAACCTACATTATTGGGCAATGGCTCAACTGAAGGAGTCCCTTTATCTATAGCCTTACTAATTACTCTAGCTCTAGCCCATTTATTACCACCAACAGCCATATCTTTTACTGGCTTTAACTTAGGTCCAAAGTTACGCATTCCAAATCCACCTGCCAAATTACCTATGTTAAAGAAATCTGCAACTACCGGATTCATTCCTGTAGTCTTGGACATCATATCTGACCAATCATTATACTTACCATTACTAGCTACGTTGGTAATCTTATTAACTGCTTCATTACCTGCATATCCACCTGCTACTGATAGTGGACCGAATATCGCACCTGTTAATAATGTACTAACATAAGGTGCGGCTTCTCTCCTTCCTCTATCTACAGCACCAGCCAGATTAATATTTCTAGGAGTAACTGTTACTTCTGGTAAAGTTACATTATTCATACCATTCTCATTATTAACTGGCAATACTATATTACCTCTCTTATCATAACCTCCCATATATTTAATAGGTTGTGCAGGTTCTTGATATTTAATAATCATACCATTCTCACCTTTAGGAATACCATTATATACTCCAGTAAGTACTTTAGCATAATTAGTAGCTTCTGCATATCTTCTCTTACCTTTATTAGAACCAGTAAGCTTAGCTACAAACTTATTAATATCATCATTCTCATCAAAGTCATATAGTCTCTTTAGGAATTGTACCTTATCTGCTGCATACTCATCCATAGAATTATAAGACCTAAACTTCTGCTTAATAGCTTCACCTTTAGCATTCTTATCATTACCAGTTACATAATCACCTTTCCATGAACTACCAGTAGTCAGATTACCAAAGTTGTACTTACCTTGTGCAGACTTACCCCAACTAGATTCTAGTGCGTCTTGTGCTAATAGCATTCTAATTGCATTATCATTAGTAATACCTGCCTTCTTATAGGCATTAATAAGTTCTGTAGACCATTGCTTTCTGTTAGTATATGGACTCTTCCAAGTTGAGTTGGCAGTAACAGGTTTATCTGTAACAGGTTTACTAGCTACTGGCTTATTAATTACTGGCTCTACTGTATGATTATTAGCTACTACATCAGGTTCATTAGTATCTCTTACTGGTACTACTAAAGCTTCTGGTTTATTGTAAGTTGTATTATAATTATACTCACTAAATGGATTAATAGGATTAGTAATATCAGTGTAATCTATTGTAGGATTACTTACTGGATTATAACTTACGAACTTCATTCCTGTTTGTCCTTTACGAATACGTTTCTTATAGGTTGGGCGACTTGATTTGATGAACTTCTTACGCATATCCCTCTTACCGTTAATCTCTTCTTGTTTCTTTAGCAGAGGGGACTTCTTAAAATCAAATCTTCCACCATGTGCCATAGTTACCAATTCCGGATTTCTAACAGACTTACCTTCAATCCATATAGGATTAGATTGCTGCAATATGAAAGGACGACCTACTTTATCCATTAATGCAGCTTGTTTAATAAGCCTAACTTGGTTAGCAGTATTAGGAGAATCATTCCACCTCTTAGCATAGTCAGCAGGATTAAATTTCCACATATCTTGAGAAGTCTGTCTTAATTTACCTTTGTTCATTTGAAACTTAACCAAGTGTCCGGCAACGTCATCAATAGGACCTATATAATCAGTTCCTGGCTGCCTAAATCCTCTCCTTGCTTCATTACGGCTAATAGGTTTGATATTACTAGTAGCTTTATTAAAGAACATTCTTTTAACTACTGGATTCTCATCAAATATATATTTAGCTAATAGATTCCTGCCTTCTAAATTTCCTCCACCTAGTATTGAAGAACCTGTGTAGTCGGCTGGCATTGTTTTTATATCTTGCAAACTTACTGATGCGTTACCGTTAGTTCTCTTGGCAGCTTTATAAGCAGCCACTTTTAATGGTAATTTCTCTACCTTAGATAGAAATGGAGTAATTCTGTTAGCTGTTGCCATTGCTATATTAGAAGGAGTCCTTGCTTCCTTATTAAATATCCAATGATTCTTGTTAATAGGATTCCAAGCTAAGTCAGCGTCACCTTTAATTGATTTAGTTATTAACTTGTCCTTTCCAATCTTATATCCTTTAGCACCACCATACCAAGCTCCTGGATTAGTATAAACTCCAATTTCAGACGGAATGCCAGTTTTATCTTCCAACCAGTTACCCCAGCCCCCGGTAAGCTTATCCACAGCCATATTACCTAAAGCTCCTCCTACAACAGCGGCTGGAGTTGTTACTAATGCAGCACCAGCTGCTGAAGGAAGTATAGTTCTTTCTATTCCAACTAGAGGATTAGTCTCATTGGACATAGAAGCCCTGAATCTGGCTTTAGCTCCTTTAATAGGATGCCAATAGTCTCTATTTCTTTCAGCAGCTGACCTGGTATCATTAGAAGGTTCTCCACCTAAATCTACAATAGAATACTGTCTAGGTTTAGCTTTAACTGGTTCATGAACTTCTGGCCTAACTACTTTAGTATTATCAGATGCTATGACGTCTCCTTTTTGTAGTTTAGGTATTATTCTCATTTACTTATTCAATTTGTCATTATTATTAAATCTCTTCCATATACCCGTTACTGAATCTATGCCAAGTAACCCCATACAACATAACAGGACTGTGTCTATCATTAATGGGGCTTGGATTACGTTTATTGTACAATATATTAACACTCCCAAGCAGACAAACCATCCTGTTACTCCGCAGAGTCTCTTAGATGATATGCCAGAGTGGGATGTGAATACTTGCTTTAAGAATGTTACAAACTTCATTATATAATTACATTTATAGAAATATTAGCTGTGTCACCTCCTATATATGCCTGATTTATTGGTATTTCAGTAGTTACCCCAGATTGGCATACTGCGTTATTTGTTACACTATCTGCATCTACAGTCACCCTGTATGTACTGAAATATCCAGTGAACAATAATTTAGAGACATTAGTTAAATCAGTTGGTAAATTAAAGTGGAAGTTTCTGTCAAAGAAAGTTGCCCCTTGATAGTCTAGAGTTCCAGACCTAGGAATTGTTATAAACCCATCTAGAACTCCATCTATGTAAACATCTGCTACAAAGTCATAGGATTTAGACGTAAGCCCAGAGTTAGTTATTGAAACATGTATATTGAAGTCATACTGGAATGTTGACAACTGTATATCCTCTTCCTTAACTAACTGATTATTAGCGTAATTATCGTTAGTTTCAAGTCCGAAGAACTCTACTCTATCTCTAGTGGCACACTTGGTTGGAGTATTTGTACCTCCACCAGCTAAATTAATTAAATATTGTTCTGTTGCAATTTTATTTGTCATTTTAAATACTTGCTATGTATTGTTTATACACATAACGGCAAGCATACCCTGTACTGGCAAATTCTGATTAGTTCCTATGATAAGTTTATCTGTTTCATAACCAGAATAATAATTCATATTCTTTACATTATTTAATAGGAATGCTACGTAAGTATTACTTCCAATCACACTATTGCCAAACAAAGCTACATTTCTTATAACACCTGCTATAGGGTATACCACCATGGATGAAGCAGGAATATCTGGTGTAGCCGATGTGCTTTGACCATACATATTCATGATTGATATACCCATTGTAGTGTCTGTAGTAGTGTTATTAAAGAATATTAGGGTGCTGCCGCTTAGTGAACCGTTTAATAAATCTATAGCGTCAGCAATACCCCCCCGACGGTAGGTTATCATTGAACTGTTGCTTAGTAATGCATCTGTTGTTCGCAACTCCGTCTAAGCTCAAGCCTTCTGCTCTAGCTTCAGCTGCTGTTACTAATTCATTAGTACTTTCCATTATTCTTGATATTCTCTTAAATTACCAATTGTTACTTCAAATTCATCTGATTTCATGTAGGGTGACACATCTGCATCTTTAGCAGCTTCATTCAAACAGAACATATCTGAAGGAAACGATAGTGCCTTTACCCTTATTTGCTTAAGTAGTCTGGAGTGTTTGGCTTTAGACCAAACCCAGACGTCAAATATAAAATTTCTCATACTGCGATTAATGTACTTTAACTAAGTGTAGAAGCAATCCACTTTTGATTGGAGCCTTTGTTAAGGCTAAAGTGCTGTAAACCACCTTGACTTACATTTACGTATAATGTAAATAGATTAGCCGTTGGAATTCCGATTATTGTCACACTAGCACATGTTGGCATACGACTAGATACTCCATAATACAGTAACTGAAATGGGACCATGTCTGTCATATTAGACTTCACAATCTCCATTACAGCACTATCAGCACTGTTAACCTCTATGTTACTACTTCTACCTGGATAAATCAAATCTTGTGTTGTTAAAACTAGGGTCTGAACCCCCCCATAGACTTAAGTGCATCATTCACTTGTTTAGTGGTAGGGCATTTGTTGTCTTCATTTTGAATTAAAGCCATGATTGTTATTATTTAATAATTCTACGTTTAATTTGCACACCTCTCTTAGCTATTAGCATAGTATTACTTCTTTTGTTGTTAGTATTACTAGCGAAGGTATTATGCAATTTAGCTATCTCGTCATCACTAAGGGTATTAAACCCTGAAGGTATTTTAGCTCCCTTAGTTCTCATCTCTTGAATATCTGTACCTTTTAATTGCCTATTAGGGTCAATATAATAATTACCATTCGCATCTTTCATATTTACATTGGCTCCTCTAAATCCCCACGTGTCCGCATGTCTTTCATTAGGTTGGGAGCTGTACACTTGAGACTCTAATGGTGTAGAGGATTCATAATCCACTCTGTTATTAATACTAGGATTAGCCTTTAATATCTGTGGATTATTATCTCCAACCATGTGTCCAATACCTTCATGCCAAGACACATCGCCAAATCTTCCAGAGAATGGGAATGAAGGAGCATTGTATGTGTATTGCAATCCTGTTGGATATGCTGCTCCTTTGTTTTGTCTCATAGCCATTTGAGCGGCTTGGGTCACATTACTAACCTTCCCTTTGTATACGCTTGGGTTAGAATAGAACTTAGTAGGTTCTACATATTCTGCCCTGTTAATTTGGTCAGTAATATTAGCTAGATTAGATTCATTAACTTGAGATTGATACTTAGGCTGTTTAGCACGTTCTTTATACCATTCTATAGCAAAGTCTTTCATCCCTCTAGTTTGGGCTTGATATCTCTGGCAATTTATAATTCTCTTTAGGATTAGGTCTTGCTACAGTCCCTTGCTGCGCTTTAATAATCCCTCCTCCTTTAGTTGAGATTCTCATAATATCCATTTAAACCAGCCATAGCTGAAAGTCTTCCTCTCGTATTCAGGATGTTCAGCTACATACCTAGCTTCCCTTTCAAATGATATGTTTCTATAGGCAGTGTGAGCATTGCCACTAGCTAGTAATTTAATAAACCACTCTATTACATACCATAAATAGAAGAATACTATTCCCATTTCTAATATCTGTTTCGTGTGAGTCTTCTCATGTGTAACTGTAGCTTGACTCATTCTCTTTATATAATCCTCACTCCTAGTAAACATAATACCACAAATATTCATAAATGAATATCCTTTTACTGGAAGTAACGGATTGATAAAGAATAGCAATCCTTTAGATTTGTCGTACTTAAATTTCATAGTTAATGCTTCCATTTGGCGGCATTTCTAGCGAAATTAGCTCTCTTCTTCTGTAACGGAGTCGCATTAGGATTGTTAAGTACAGACCTAGCATGTTCTTGAACACTCTGTCCAGCTTTCTTAGCTGATGCCGTAAATTTGCCGCGATTCTTCTTCTTAATATGAATCTTGCTTCCATTTTTATCTTTCCTTACTAACTTACTACCACATCTAAACATGGGAACCTCTTCTAGGTCCGCATCATCGAGTAACTCTTTCAGAGCCTCATTAATTCTTGATAATTCCTCTGCGTTAAATTCCATAATTAAATTACATGTTAAATCACTTTTTTATTCACAAAGGTATTGCTAAATTTGCACATTATCAAACAAATCAGATGAATTAATGATTTAAGGTGTCAATGTAAATAAGTAATAAAGAAACTAAACTATTATTAATCTCTAACCTTTAAATCAGTAGATTAATGTTATTGGGCAAACTAAAAGAGGTGTACAGGTGGATTGACAGTTGGAGTTCTGGTGTTAAGACGATAGTCATTATAATGCTTGCATTCTTGATGGTAGAGCTTCATTTCTCTTCACACACTAAAGCTATTTTAGAAGATTATAGACAGGCAGCTGTTACGGAGAAGGTATTAGCTGAGAAATATGCAGAGATGATTACTCCACAAGTTAACGGGCATATAGAGCATATTCTTATGGAAGATAAGGATGCGTCGAATGTCTTGTTATTGAATTACCATAATACCTTACAAAGTACACATGGTTTATCATATCGTTATTTAACAGCTCTTACAGAGAAGAGAAGAGGGTATGAAACTAAGGCAACTATTAAGATATGGAAAGAGTTGGAGTATATTAACTACGGTGATGAGCTTGGAAGGATTAATGACAACCAATTCATTAGAATTGACACTATTGAGAACTACTACAGAACATTCCCTAATTTAGTAGCTTTATTAGAAGAATCTGGAGCAAAGTCTGCTGCGATGTATCCGATTGCTGGAATTGATGGACCTATAGGAATGATTGTTGTTATTTATCCAGTTACTAAAGAGTACTATTTGGGGTACTATAACTCCGTTATTGCTCCGTGTATCCAACCTCTATCTACCTTATTAGATTATAACTCAATTAGGAAGAAATTTAAAATGAATTATGAAAGTAGACAAGAGGAACAAGGAAATATGTTACAACGATTCTTCCCATATGTATTGGAGTGAAATCGACAATACTATATACACTTCAGTAACAACAATGATACATGAGTTCTGTCAAAAGTTCGACAGTGATTTCTGGTCGCAATACAAAGCATTACAGAAGCTATTAAGTGCTGAACAGTTTGCCATGGAGAAGAAGAGACTATTAGAAACTAAACGTTTTGATAAGAAGTACTTCTTAGACATGTACGATTTAAATGAGACGGAGTTTAATTCTGCACAACAGGATATACTGGATGAGTGGTCTAAAACTAATGCCGATTCCAAGGAAAGAGGTACAAAGATTCATAGTGATTTGGAGCATCAATACTTAGGTAAGAGTTCATGCCAAATGAGAAGTTACGGTTTAGGCGGAACTTTTGAAGTTAATACTAATGAATCTTTAGAGAAGAATAACTTAGACCTACTAAGCATAGAAAGAGGAGTCTTCCCTGAATATATGATATACAGAAGGTCGGACGACAATAAGTTTAGGTTGGCAGGTCAAATTGACTTACTTATTAAGGACGGAAATGACATTTACATTGTTGACTACAAGACTAATAAAAGTATTGACGAGAAATCTTACTTTGATACCAGGACTAAGAAGAGTCAAATGATGAAGTATCCTATGAATAACTTAATGGACTGTAATAAAGTACATTATACTTTACAACTATCTACCTATGCATGGATGCTTCAGAAATTAAATCCTGATTTTGTTATTAAGAAGCTATTGCTTATACATTATGACCATAATGGTAACGTTACAGAACATGAGTTAGATTATCTTAAAGATGATGTGGAACGTATGTGTAAGCATTGGAAAAAACAGTGTATACTTGAGGAAATCAAGGAGAAGAGAAAGCCTATAGAGTTCTAATGAGCTAGTTCATAATCATAGAGTATCTTTCAAACTGGGATTTGAGATATTAAAAGTAAAGTATAATTAAAGCTCATTAGAAATCTATGGGAATTACTAATATTGTAAATGGGCACTTGAACGAGTTACTGGGTAATAACGAAGAAATAGCTAAAGCTCGTATTAGAATATGTAAGAAATGTCCTATTATGAAGGATTCGTTTATGGGGTATGTATGTAGCAGTAAACTGTGGCTAAACCCTAAAACAGGAGATATATCAACAGAACGTAAAGATGGTTATAAACGTGGATGCGGGTGTAGACTTAATGCTAAAGTTAGAGATATTAAGTCTTCATGTCCAGCATGTAAATGGTAAATGATTTAAATTATGAGTAATAACGGAACAATGGATGTAATGTTTGGGGGTAAAGGATTAAGCTTTGCCGGTGCAGATGGATTTAAAGATTTAAAGAAAGAAGCTGCTGTGGAAGCACATAATAAAGCAGTAGATACTTACACTAAAGCACTTAATAAGAACATTAAAGATGAATTGGAGAAAGCGGAGGAAGTAACAGAGAAGATGAATAGTATGGAAATTATGCCTATTAATTCATACGTATTGGTTAGACCTTATGCTAAGAATCCGTATCAAAAGATAGAAGTGACTAAAGGCGGACTTATTATACCAGAATATGACGGAGCATTTAAGAATCCAGACACCGGAGAGAAAGATACAGAGTATCAACTTTCAGTTGTAGCTAATGTTATAGAAGTAAGTCCTTTGTGTAAGTTTATTAAACCGGGAGACGATATATATTATAGGCGTTCTTCTGGAGTACCTGTTCCGTTCTTCAGACAAGGATTTGAAGTTGTAGCTGAACAGCAAGTGCAGGTGGTTATTAATGAAGGTTTAAAAGAACGATTTAAAAGTATAGAATAATGGAAGAGAAAGTGTTTTATCAACCAGGAGATGTAGTAACATTAAGACAAGACATCCCATATAAACCTCAGATGATTGTAGTTAAGAAAGAGACGATGACGTTTAGACCATCTAAGGATGAGAAGAAAGATGAATATTTCAAGGGTATTAGATGTAGATGGTTCTCTACAAGAGGAGAGCTACAAGAAGCTATCTTTAATACTAAAGACTTAATTAAACTATAATGGCAACTAAGTTTCAACAAGGTGGGCAGGATGACCAAGAGTTGTTCTCTGCCTACCTTATTAAGTTATTTAAGCCTAAGTCTCAGCAGGAGTTTGAGGATACTATATCCAAACTCTCAGAGAGGGAAATTAATGAAATCTATAAACAATACAAGAGTATGGAGAATAATCAAACTATCATGGCTAAGATGGGAGCCAAAATTAACTACATTAGCAGATTGCAAGGTAAGTGTCCAGAAGGTTATGAGGTAGAGAGATTCATGGCTGGAGGATGTGTTAAATGTAGAAGGAAAGCAATGGCTGAAGGCAGTAAAGCTATGGACGTATTCAAAGATAAATGTGGAGGTAAAGCCAAGAGACGCATTAAGAAGAGCGAGAATGGTGATAAAATAGCAGTTAATAAGACTGATACTGTACACACCAGTAAGGGAGTATATAATGTTAGTAATAAGAAGCTCCCTTATAAGAAGATGTCCAAAGCAGATTACAAAGGACTACCTTTAAAAGACAAAATGAAAGTTGATATGAAAGACCAGGCCAACGGCAGAGGTGCTAGCGGAGCAGGTGCAACTAGAGGTAGTAATATAGGTAAAAAGTTAAGCGGTGGCACTATTACTTCGTTCAAGTGCGGAGGAATGGCTAAGAAGAGAATTAAGAAGAATATGGGCGGAACTGTTAGCAATAAATGGAGTATTCCTAGTAAAGCTAGCGGTGATGCTATTAAACACATTAAAGGTGGACCAGGCTCAGCAGATAGCACTAGAGAAATGAAATTTAATGGGTTTCAGAAGAAAGCACTAGCTGGTAAGCCTTATAAAAACAAATAAATATGAAAGTATTCCTATTTGATAATGGTACTAATTCGGTGATTGTGAATGAGCCAGAGGTTCTTCTTATTAAGGAGTTCGCAGCTCTATGGACTAATGAAAGGAATAAGACCAAAGAAGACCCTACGGGAGTTTGCAAATCAAGAGCTTATAGAGAGCTTGTTTACATATGGCTAATGTTAGATTGGGCATCTCCATACTCTGATTATACAGAACAGGAAAGACATCAATCATGTCTTCAGGATGCTAATTTAAGTGAAGAGGAATGGGCAGACCCAATCTTCAGAGCCGCATGTAGGAAGTACAGAGATATTCAAAACGAATCTAGAGCACTTAAACTCATTAAGTCTGCTCAAAGTGTAGTCGATAGAATTACTGATTACTTTGACACCATAGATTTATCCGAAAGAGACCCAGTTACTAATAGACCTGTTTGGAAAGTGGCTGATGTAATGAAAGAAATGCAATCAGTTTCTAAGGTTATAGAAGAACTTAAAACTCTTGAGTATATGTACAAGAAAGAGCAAGAAGAAGAGACTGGTATCAGAGGTGAAGGTAAGAAAGGACATTTAGATTAATTATGGCTGGACGTGGCAGACCTAAGAAGAAAGTCGAAGTTCCAGAAACAGTTCAAGAGTTAATACAGAGAGTAGAGCCAGAGTTAATAGAAGCTGTTCAGCATATAAATCCTGTCATAGAGGATAATTCAATTAAAACATCTAATGTTGAATGGGATGTATCATTAGATACCGAGATTAAGCATTTCGACCCTACTCTATCTTATGAGCTGACTGGATATCGACCAGTGGATGAAGAAAGAGGATTGGATTTTAATCCAGAGTGGTTCACTGAAGCTAGACAGATTAAACTAAGAAACGGTAAATACTGTGCTTATCCAGAGGGAACAAAGAAGTATAATGACTTTTGGGACGAAGAGGTTAGAAGATGTAATCAAGGATACGAATCACATGGATATAGAATTACAGGTGATAATTACTTCTTCCTTAATTATTATAGGTTGAAGAATACTGATGTATCTCAAGCTGGTGCTGGTCGTGAAACTACATTTCCTTCATTCTTTAGTAAGCAGTATGAGTACTTTCATTACATAGAAATATGTGAGAAGTTGAAGAAGGATGTGTGCGCCCTTAAAGCTCGTGGAGTCGGTTGACACAATAAACTAAAGCCGACTATAAATTCCGCAAAATCGGTGAAGACTAACGTGATTAATCACTTATTAAATTTAATATTATGACTAAGAAGGAACAATTAAAATTTATTGAGGATAACTATCCCTTATACAACAATCATATATCTAACAGAAGAATAAGACATACATTCTTCGATACAATCGAAACTGAACTACAAGCTTATCTGCTTGGATTTTATGCCGCTGATGGCAGTATTGATGAGAAACGCAAAACCTTAAGAGTTCATTTGCAGTCTGGAGATTCTGAAATAGTGTACTTATTTAAAGATAGTATAAGTCCAGACGCTAGAACGTTTACCGTAGCACCACATATTGTAACTGGAAGAAACGGTATGAAAGTAAATGCCCATGCATCATTTGGAGTTGACATTACTAGTTCCAAATTATGTAATGCCTTAGTAGACTTAGGGATAGGATATAATAAAAGCGTAGCAGAACTCAAAATTCCAAGCATTCCTGAGGACCTTGTGAAACATTTCATCAGAGGTTATTTTGATGGAGATGGGTGTATTACTGGATGGTTAGCTACAGAGAAGGGTAAAGCTGACAGAGTTAGATATAAGTTTGATATATGTAGTAAAACAATTACTATGTTGTCTGATATACAGAAGGTTCTTTCTAAGAATGATATTAATGTAAATATTAATTATCTTAAACGTGATGATATGTATAGGATATCTACTTCATCTAAAAGCGAAGTGAGTAAACTATATCATTATCTATATAATGATGCTAATTTCTATTTATCAAGAAAGTTTAATAAGTTTAGTTACTATGTTAATACCGAGGTAAGTCAGCTCATCGCTGACCACCGTAACGCGCAGGAGGTGAACGTTAATGAGAGTAATAATCCTCCCACGAGTGCGGAACATTCTATAAAAGAATGAATATGTGCGCTGACCTTATAGGAAACTATAAGAAGTATAGGATAAAAAGCCTATACGATAACAAAGTGTTTAGTGAAATTGCAGCATCTTTAGGAGTTAGGTTATATACAACTGTTAGAGGTTCACATACAGTATATGTAGCATTTACCGAGAAATTCGTTAGTGACGTGCTTCGTAAATGCTGGGAACAGCTTGAATATTTAAATGCTGATACAGAAGGCGGCATGAGACATCTAAGACAGAAGTATAATTCTGATATGCATAAGAGAGCTTCTCTTCTTACTAAAGACAGAGAAGAATTTGGATTCATGTCAGACATTATTGGCTTCGTAGTAGATGTTCCTCGTAAACTCCGTGGAGACCGTGTGGATAGATTGTTCTTTGAAGAATCTGGTTCTAACCCAATCCTAGTAAAGACTTACTTACAGAGTACAGCTCTTGTAGAAATTCTAGGTAATAAGTTTGGAACTAGATTTGTGTGGGGAACAGGTGGAGACCAGGGACCTGCACTTGACGGACTTAGTAAGATGTTTTATAATCCAGCTGGTTATAATTTCTTACCTTATAAACACAATCATACTAAAGACGGTTCTTACGCTTTTACTTCATTCTTCATACCTGCCTATACATTTGTAGCAGCAAATGGATATGTAGACGATAGAGGAGTTACTAATACTGCGAAGGCTAAGAAGTTCTATTTAGACCAAAGAGAAGCTCTACTAGCTAACCCGAAGGAGCATTTAATTGCATGTGCAGAGTTCTGTTTTACTCCTGATGATGCTTTGGCTCTTGAAGGAGATAATCAGTTTAATACTGTATTGTTAAGTGAGCAACTTGCTAATATTAAATTACATAAACTGGGACCACATATTGATGTAGGCCAGTTAGAGTATAATTTTACTAACAACCAGCACACAGAGGAAGCAATTGATAGTGTAAGATTTGTTAGTAATCCTAAAGGTAAGGTTAAGATACTTGAACATCCGATTAGAGGAGAACATGGAGCTGTACCTAGAAATTTATATGTTGCTGGTATTGACGGTATTGATATGGGTGGTGAAGACACTTCTGATAAAACTCAAGACCCTTCTGATTTCTGTGTAGTAGTTAAAAAGAGAGCTTATGGGTTAGATGAACCTAAAATAGTGTGCTATTATAGGGACAGACCTAAGACTTTACGTGAAGCACATATGACATGTCTTAAGATATTGCAGTATTACGATTGTCAGGCTGTTCTTGAATCTACTAGAATGTCTACTCTGCAATTCTTTAGAGAGAAACATAAAGAGAATAGATATTTGATGAGAAGACCTAGAGCTACTCAATCTGACATACAAGGAGGTCGTAGTAAGCAATTCGGAGCTCCTGCTACTGAAGTAGTAATTAGGCATCAATTAGATTTAATAGCTCAACATATAGAAGATTATTGTCATAATATATGGTTTGAAGAAATTCTAGAAGAAGCAATTAAATACAGTTATGAGAATAAACGTAAGTTTGATATTATAGCTGCATGGGGTATGTGCGAACTAGGAGACGAGGAATTAATGGGAGTAGTTCCTAAAGAAATGGACAGTCCTAATAACAAACTAAGACCTTTCGGTTATTGGGTTGATGAAAGAGGAATTAGACATAAAGGAGTTATTCCAGAGAAACAACAGATAGTACCTAAGTTTAATTTATGGCCTACACAATACGATGACCCTACAAGAATTAGAAGTAGCAATCAGAGATTTATTCAAACAGATTTATCATAAAGAATATGTGGCTAAATTAAAGCTAGAAGAGCTACAAACTGCCGAGGGGACACATAGGGGTTATAAGTTAACACTTGGCATGAATAATATAGACAAGCCACTTATTATATCGTTTGAGGGTGGTGAAGTAGCGTATCTTAAATTTCTTAGACAGGAATTAAGAGATAGAAGATTAGGCGACACACATTATTTCCTAGGATATAAACAATATAACGGATTAGAGAGTTGTAATGAGTGCACAGAACAGGAGTGATGAGTACTTAATGGAGCATATTGATAAGGCAGTGTCAGAATTAGTATTTCCTAAGTACAAATTACAGAAAGCATATAATTATTATAATGGATATAGAGATGCCGAACAATATAGGTATCTAGAAGAGAATTTTGGAATAGGTAATCCTACTTCTATAGAATTTACTCCTCTTATCAGGAAGCATGTTGATGCTTTACTTGGAGAATATCTAGGTACTCCATTACTGCCTAAAGTGTCATGCAAGGATAAAGAAACTATATCTAAGATATCTAGAGATAAGGAATTACAAATTAATAAAGAAGTATATCAATACTTACAACAACATCTTAACAATCAGATACTAGCGTTCTTAGGAGGACAAGAAGTAACTGATAAGGCTGTAGAGGCTCAACTTAATAAGTTAGTAGAAGATATTAATAATAGCTTTGTCAGCGAGTATGAAATAGCTGCACAGAATGTTGTTGAGTATATAATCCAATCTAGAGATATTAACTTACTTACTAAGTTAAAGAACCTGTTACTTGACTTACTAGTAACTGGTATGAGCTTTTACCAGGTTCATCCTAGTAGGAAGAGAACTAATATAGAAATAGAGGTATTAGACCCACGTAATGTATTCGTTGATAGAAATCCAGAATCTGTATATGTTAGAGATAGCTACAGAGTAGTTATTAGACGTTGGTTAACTAAGCAACAAATACTTAATAAATATGGTCCTCAACTAGATACAAGTAGTATCAATGAATTAGAGGAGATGTTTGAGGGATATTACGATAGTAGTTATATATATGTACGCGCTATGAGCAATCAAGCTACTGGAGCTCCTATTACAGACGGACTCGAGGCGGGTAAAGAAGTAATACCTGGATTCCCTACCGACTACTATGAGACTTACAATTATAAGTTAATACCTGTGTTTGAAGTTGAGTGGATTGATGTTGATAAAGAAGGAGAAGATTATGTAGAGAATAGATATGAAGGAGTTAAAATCGGAGAATCTATTTACATTCTTACTGGTAAGTCTCCTGATGTAGTTAGAACTAAAGATAATCCTACACACTGTGGATTGTCAGTTAATGGTTTGTTCTTTGTAAACAGAAGTAACGAACCATATTCACTTGTGCTTGCATGTTCACATCTTCAAGACAAGTATGATTTGATTACTTTCTTTAGGGACAATGTAATTGCTAATAGTGGTACTAGTGGAGACTGGATTGACTTTAGTATGCTACCTATGGCTCTTGGTGATGATTTGACTGAAAGATTGCAGAAATTCATTGCCTATAAGAAGACTGGTGTGGCTCCTATTGATACTTCACAAGAAGGTAGGGCATTTAACAACAATACTTCTTTTGCTGGATTCGATGACTTATTAAAAGCTGATACTATTCAGGCATTTAATATGGCGTTGCAGATGTTAGAAGAGCAGACATCATCTATTACTGGAGTGTTTAGAGAGAGATTAAATGGAATAGAAACCAGGGATGCTGTTAGTAATGTTAAGGCAGGTATGAGAAATTCTTATATCATTACTAAATCTTACTATCAGCAAATGGATACTTTGGCAGAGGATATTCTGATTGATTCTCTTAATTGTGCTAAGAAGGTATGGAAACATAAACCACTTACTGGAACTTTAGTGCTAGGTGACAAACTACAGAAAGTGTTCACTGCTCTCCCTGAACATTTTACTTTTACTGACTATGATATTCATGTAATAGCTAGTAGTAGAATTATGGAGGAAATGCAGAACATGCAACAATTAATGATTGAATTCATTAAGAGTGGTCAATTAGACCCAGACATAGCTATGGAGTGTATGACTGCCAGAAGTATGACTGAACTTAAGTCTAAATTGTCTAAGGCATTTCAAAAGAGAAGAGAAGAAACTCAGAACACTGCACAGATGCAACAACAGAACGAAGAGCTACAGAAGCAACTTCAAAAGGCAGAACAAGAGAAAGAGCAGCTTAATAATAAGATTGCATCTCTTAATGAAGCTAAGATTGCTATTGATAGGCAGAAGGTTGAATATGACTATGAGATTGGCCTTATTAAGGCTAACGCTGATAGAGATTATAAGCAGAGTACTTCTGATAATGACACCAAAAGAACAGATATTGAGATAGCCCAATTGTACGATGGGAATCAGCAGAATAACGAAGTGAAGAACGTATAATGGAATTAAAAATTAAAGTTTGCACTAACGATAGCTGTAAGGTAATCATACTTGACGATACTGGTACAGGAGAGAATGGCTATTTGCCTGAATCTTCTTCAGTTATCGTCAAGAACAGATTCAAGTACTCTGACACTGTATCTATTGATGTCTTACAACATAATAAGGCAGATGGGCCTGAAATACAACTTCCTGTTTACACTTTACATGATGACGGTAATAAGTCAGTAACTATGCCAGTAGGGTTTGATGGGTGGTTTAATGTATATCATATAGTTCTGCCGACTAAAGATTGGTTTGATAGAGAGATGGATAAAACGGCTGGTTCAGCTGTAACTATGTATGCCACTGTGTACTATTCGGACGGCATCTACATCTATAAGTATTTTAATGGCACATCTACGACCGTAACTGTAGATGAGATAGTAGAGAGGAACATAGAAGATACTACAATTTCTAGGACATATAATAATTACGTGTCTATTTGTTTTCTTAAGAAATGTTATATATCTTTGTGCCAGCAAATATTTAATAGCAGAGGTTTCAGTAAATGTTGGAGTAAGAATGCTGTAGCGGCCGAATTATCCTACAAGAGAGATTTAGTCTGGATGGCTATTAATGTAATCAAATATATGGTTCAATCTAATCAGTTAGCTGAAGCTGAACGAATCATAGAACAAATAGGAGGTTGTAATGGCTTGTGTAAATCAGAATACAGCAAATGGCCAGAGCAAGGCTGTGGATGCTCTCAAAGATAAGGTGATTTGTGAATACAAAGAACTGCTTAAGTATTTAGAACGGGGGCATAGATATGACTACCAACTAATTCTCGAAGAGATAAGTCTCATCGAATTGCTAGAAGAGAATGAAGTTAATAGGTCTGAATTTGTAGAACAATTTTATCTTAATAATAAATGGCAGATAACTCTATTTTAACACCAGGTGGTTCTGGAAATGAATGTATCAATCCTGTTAACGAACAAATTGATACTTCACAATTTCTGAAAGTAGATTACCGCTTAGGGGAGTTTGAGAGTGAGTCAGATAAACAAATTGCTAGAATTAATCTTGGAGCTGCTGGCATTAATGATGTCTATGATAAGACTTCAGCAGATTTAAAGACATTAGAGGCAGTTAAGACCTCAATGGATACTCACCTAGCTACTGAAGACCCACATAATATAATTCCTACTATAGAAAGTAAACTGGAGGGTTTTGTTAAAGAGGATGGAACCACACCATTCTTAGCACCTCAAACAGGTGTTGACCCGTTGACAGACTTTCATTTAACAACCAAGAGATTCGTGACTGCTTTAATGGACAGTCATTTAGCTAAAACAGACCCACATAATATAATTCCTCTTGTAGAGGAAATACTTAAAGTATATGTAACTACTGACCAGATTTATAGGAAAGTAGAGCTATATACTAGAGAACAAGTTGATGACTTAATCAAGAATTTCGTTAGACGTGACGGAACTACTGCATTTCTAAAACCACAGTTAGGAGTTACTCCAGTAGCTGATGGACATCTATCTACTAAGAAATATGTAGATGATGTAATGTTTAAACATTTAGTTGATGCAGACCCTCACGGATTTGTAACGTTACTTAATCAGAGACTAAACAACTATTTCAGGAAGACTGAAACTTACTCTAGAGCAGAGACTTATTCAAGAGCTCAAATTGATGCAATTATTAATCAACTAGTAATTGACGCTGCTAGAGGAGCTATCGAGGAACATATTAATCAGTATGACCCTCATGGAACTCTTAAAGAAATCTATAGTAAGCATTATGTACCTCGTGATGGTTCAGTTCCGTTTACTGCCCCACAGAAGGGAGTAGATGCTGTAGAAGATGACGAATTAGTAACTAAGAGACAACTGGATGCTTCTATTGTAGAAGAGCCTGTTTGGATTACTAGTGGACCAGTTCAGACTACAGTAGGCTTCGTTGAAGATGAAACTGACCCAGGAGAGAAATTGAATCTTCAAGAGGTTATGGATGCAATCTTCTACGGTAAATCTGTAGATGTTAAAGCTCCTGCGTATGCTTTACTAGGTTCTATAGTAGACGTTGAACTATTCGTTAGAGGTTCTACTGGAGTGATATCTTATGCTGAATTATGGCAGAACGATGAGCTTATTGGAACATATACTAAAGATGATTTCGAATTAGGACAGTTGACTGTAAAGAGTTTACCTATTAACGAAGAAACTACTTTTACGTTTAAAGTATTCTATCCTAATGGTACGTATCTGGAAGCTAGTTGTACTACTAAAGTAGCATATGATATATTTGTAGGAATCTTACCTAAATGGTATGCAGCCTCTAATGTTAATTATGATTACTTACTTCAGCTAGTTCAATCAGACCCAGAGAACAATAGCATTGACAGTTCTGGTGATTTAGTATCAGAAATCAAACACAAATATAATTTCTCAAGTCCTAGAGAGCTTAAGCAAATATTTGTAGCAATGCCTAAGGAATATCCAGACTTAGTTCAAATGACAACGCCTTCTCAACAGTTTGGTCTTGAATCGTTTGACATTATTAGCGATATCCCATTTGAAATTCCTGGATTGTCAAATAGTAAAATATATAAGATATATATATTCAAGGAGTCTCTAGTAACTCTCAACTTGGAGGTAACATTTAAGTTTGACCCAGCTAACATTTAATAAGTATGAGAGCATATAGTGAAATTATAGCAAGTTTTAGAAGAGGTGGTCCGTTCCCTATAGAAGCTGACTATATCTTCGAAACTGAAGCGAAACTGAAAGAATTTTATTCATCTCCTGAAGAGAATGCTATTTTACACAAGGGATTGTTAAAGGTAGTTGAAAATGACGGAGATGGTAATCAAGCACTATATTGGGTCACTAGAAAGGAGACTAACGATGAGTTAGAGTTTACTAAACTTATTACTTCTAAGAGTGATGAAACTATAGCTGACTTGATAACTAGATTAGAGCAGGAAATTAAAGATAGAAAGACAGCAGACGATGCTATCTGGGGAAGTGTTGACCATACTAGTGTACCAGAGGACTTAAACAGTCTGAAGGACATTGCAGAGGAAATTACTAAAATTAGAGAGCATCTAGGTAATCTAGACAGCACTGATGAGGAATTACAGAGTAATATTGACAAGGTGCAAGCCGAACTCGATAAGACACAAGAAGGAGTAGGTTTGGGAGAAGACGGAGCTTATGTTCCTGATACTGAAACTACTTACCTTAAAGACTCTACATCTGTAATGGGTTCTCTGCGCAAGCTAGACGAATTAGTGAATCATGCTATTCACTTTAACTGGGTCACACTAGAGGATACTCCAAGCATTGAATTAGATATTGATAGACAGATTACTGGAACTACAATATCTGGTAATGTTAAGGTATCTACTGATAGTGGTAACGGAATTACCATAAAGAATGACGGTCTATTCTATAAACTAACTACTGAATATTTAGACGGACTCTTAACTATTAAGGTTAACGATAATGTTATAGGGCAACATCAAATTGGTTTGTCAGCTATCGTAGAGGACGCTAAGTATGACCCAGATACGGAAGAGCTAGTTATAGTATTTAAACTTCTAACTGGTGATAAGCAAGTAGTTAGGATTCCAGTTGGAACTCTTATTAGAGAATGGGAAGTTGATAACTCTATTCCTGATAAGGTAGTAGAATTGGAGAAAGTGTTATCATTAGGAACTGGCGCTGATAAGCTTTCTGCTGACGTTAGGTTGTATACAGCTAAAGATAACATCTTAGTAAAAGAAGGAAATGCTCTGTATGTTAAAGGTACTTCCGATAACATTACACATGATTCTAAAGCCTTGGATGTTGTTATTAGTGAATTACAAAGTGATATTGATAGCCACCTTAAAGATTTCAACAATCCACATAGAGTCACTCCAGCACAGATTGGAGCCATTTCTTTGCCCGAAGTTGAAATTCTACTAAAGTCTAAAGCAGATTTAGTAAGTGGAAAGATTCCTAAAGAACAACTTCCAGATGATATAGGTGGTGAAGTAACTTGGATTGACGTAGAAGGTGATGAAGAAACAGTATCCTAATAGACCCGCCAATATGAGCCAGTTGGACTACTTGTGGACAACATATGGCCCATATACGGTGTCGGACTCAATAGACGTTGAAGACTCTATTCCTTCTTCTAAAGCTATCAAAGATGCTATTGCTACTCAGGTAACTGGTATAGTAGAACTCGATACTCAAGAAGAAGGTAATAAGGTTAGAGTTATAGGTAAAGGAGGAAGTGGTGAGGAAATATCATCAATCCTTCTTGATAAAGATACTAAGATAGTTTCGTTTGAAAGACATCTTATAACACAAGAGGATATAGATAACGGATTCGGTAATGCACTGAATGAGGAATGGCTGATACTTACTGCTTCTAATGGAGATAGATTTGAAGTGTCTCTGGAAGACTTTGTAGCTAAAGGACAAATAACTAATACTATTATTACCCAGACTAAGAATGGTAATATTGCATCAGAATTAAAAATTAATAATCCAATTACTAATAGGTCTGTAGATTTATTAGCTTCAAACTTTGGAGTTAGGGCAGACTTAGTAGTTGATACTGATGCTGATTCTAACATAGTTATTACTAAGGGTGATAAAGGAGTTGTTTGTAAATTTAGTTGGGAAGGTACAGAATATCCAGTAAGAATTAAAGCCGTAGATACTTACGATGAGTATTTATTACAAACTTTAGAACCTAATACCATTTACTTCATAAAGGACATTAAGTCTATTTATCTTAATGGAGTTAAATATGCCTCTGAAGGTGGTGGAGGTTTAGACCCTGACTTATATTATACTAAATCAGAAACTGATGCTCTTATATCTAATATCGAAAGCGACTTAGACAATAAAGTCAGTCTGGTTGACGGTAATATAGTATTAGAGGAAGGTCAAGGAATTGTGGTTAATCGTAGGGACGGTGTTCAGAATTTAATATCGTCTAACAACTCCGGAGGGTTTAAACTTGGTAATGTTAATTCTTACCTAGAAATATATACTAACACAAGACCAGCCGTTGTAGTAGGGGAGGACACTGATTCACTTGCATTAATGTCAGACTTGACTTCTTATACTTGGAATGAAGTAACTACTGCTAAAGCTACTAGACTCGCTGATTTACCAGAGAGTTATCCAGTAGGAACTTTAACAGTTAAGCATTCTGAAGGAGAAGTTAGTTACGACGGTTCCGAAGATGTATCTATTGACTTAACGCATATACAACAATCAATTAATACATTGAAAGATACTATGGAGTACTTACTATCTACTAAACAAGATAAGCTTGTTAGTGGAGTTAACATTAAGAAGATTAATGGTAAGTCAGTACTCGGTAATGGAGATATACTTATATCTTCTGATTCTACAGCTATTAGATATAAGGGGTCTGTAGCTACTCGTATGTATTTACCTTCTGCTCCAGAAGTAGGTGATATTTACAACGTTATTAATGACGGTGCTAACTATGCTTGGAATGGAGAAACTTGGGAAACATATGGAACTATAACTCCAACTGGAGTAGATTTGTATAAGAATGCCAGTGGTGAAATAACTGGCGGGGAGGTAAGATTCAGTGATAATACTGTGCTTCCTATTAACATATTTATTAAATAACATCATTAAATTTTATGGCACAATTAAAATTTTACAGAGGGTTAAAAGCCAATTACGTAGCTGAAACTACTCACAAGGATGGGATTTACTTTGCTACAGACACCAATGAAATCCTTATGAATGGTAAGGCTTACACAGGAGCTCTAGCTGCTGGTAAAGTCGTTACTAATGTAGCCTTGTCTTCTGATAAAAGCAAACTGGTCATTACTTACTCTGATACCACTACAACAGAGATTGAAGTAGGTAGCGGTAAGTATACATCAGCTATTGAAGACAAAGATTTAGCTATGCCTAATGCTGTCGGTGGTATCGCTAAAGGAACTAAGGTAAGTGCTCTGGAAGGACAGACATATGATTATATGTGGGATGAACTGCTGTTCCCTACTATTAATCCTACATTTACTGCTCCTACTGCAAGCATCTCATTTAAGAGTTATTCAACTCCTCAAGAAGTTGGAGCTACTGCACCTACTGCTGCTAACTTCAACACTAGTCTTAATAAGGGAGCTATTACCTTAAATGGAACAAAACAAGCAGACAGGTCTGGTAACTTAGATGCAGGTAATTCATTTATCTTCGTAAATGGACAAGAATCTAACACAACTCTGCCTACTACTGTAACGCTTGGTAATACTACTTATACTTATAAGGCAGCTTATTTGCAAGGACCTCAACCTAAAGATAATAAAGGAAATAATTATAGCACTCCACTTGCAGCTGGTTCGGTTAACTCTTCAGCTATCACACTTAATGGTACATATCCTTGGTATGCATCTACAAGTACAGCTTCTTCTGGTACGCCTGTGGCTAAACAAGCTCTTATTGCTTGGAATACTTCTACTGGAGCTATGACTACTCCTAGATTTGAATTACAACCTTCTGGTACTCTTCCACAGGTGTTCAAGTTGCCAAGAGCTGTTACTCAACTTCAAATGTTGAACACAGTATCAGGTAACATGGAAGTTATAGGACTTAGTGACTGGACTAAGACAGAAGAAGAGATTACTATTGGAACCACACCTGTAACTTATTCAGTTTACACTTACAACGGTTCTACTAGAGGTTCAGTAACTTTAATCGCTAAATTCTAATTTGACATATGGCAAGAAATAAAGGTACATTCCAATTTGCAGCCAACTTTGAGGTTAAACTTCAAGGTGCTTTAGACCCAAGAATCTTAGTAGATAATAAGTCTGAACTTATTAATAAAGAGACTTGGCCGTATGATGGCGATACTATCTACGTATATAATGGATTGCTAGTAGCCGTTGCTGCTGATAAGGCAATTTATATGCTAGTTGATAAAGATAAAATTCTGGAAGCAGATTACTCCGGATGGAAACAAATGGACGTTGCTGCTGCACAGACAGTAGAGATTATTAACAACTTAAATTCTTCTTCTACCGCTGCTGCATTGTCAGCTAATCAAGGTAGAGTATTAGGACAGAGAGTTACTACTCTTGAGGGCAAAATTTCTTCTGTATATTCATACAAAGGCTCCAAAGCTACTTATGCAGAACTTCCTAGTGATGCAGCAGCAGGTGATGTATGGAATGTAGAGGAAGCTCATGACAATCATCCAGCTGGTACTAACTGGGCATGGACTGGTACAGCATGGGATGCTCTAGGTGGAGCTATTGACTTGTCTGCATACTACAATAAGACTCAAGCAGATGCTGCAATTGCAGCTGCTGTTAGTGCAGAGAAGACTTTAAGAGAAGCAGCTGATACTGCATTAGACGGTAAAATTACTATTAATACTCAAGCTATTGCTAAGATTAATGGTAGTGCTAATACTGAAGGTTCTCTAGCTAATACTCTGAAACAGGCTAAAGATTATGCAGATACTAAAGTTAGTGGTGTTAGTGGCTTAGTAGCTAATAAAGTTGATAAGGTAGAAGGTAGTACTCTGATTCCAGAAACTAAACTTGCACTTATTGACACTAACGCTTCAGATATTGATGCTCTAGAAGTCAGAGTTGCTGCTAACGAGGCGAAACTTGTTGGAATCACCACTACTGTAGTTTCGACAATTAATACAGCTATCAACGCAGCTATGGCTTGGCACGAAGTAACTGAATAAAACACATAATATATTAAAATGGAGAAAATGTTTGTACACGTAGCGAAGAAGTCCACATTTACTAGTGAACTACAAGAACAATACACCAATAGTATTGTTTTCATTAAAGATTCACAGGAGATTTATACTCATGGAACGTTCTACGCTATTCCCGATTCTTACAAAGGCAAAATTACTTCATTGGAGAGTGCTGTGGCAGCTTTACAGGCTGCCAAGGCCTTCTCTAAAGTTTCTGACGGTACTAATGTTGCAGAGTCTCCTTCTCATGACGGAACTCTTAAATTCAACAAAGGCTCTAATGTAAATATCACTGTCGGAACAGATGGAGTAACAATTAGCGCTACAGATACTAAATACACACAAGGTTCTGGTATCTCTATTGAAGGTACTACAATTAATCACTCTAATTCAGTAACTGCTGGCACAGCTAAAGGTGATAATAGTAAAACATTAGCATTTGGTGGAACGTTTACTATTCCTAGCATTACTTATGATGCACAAGGACACGTTACAGCTAAAGGAACCACTACAATGACTATGCCAGCTGCTCCTTCATTTACTAACTGGCAAGCTAAGAATGTTGTTGGTGCTTCTGCTACAGCTACAGCTAATGCTGCAACTACTAATGCTACTACATTCTTGAACTTAATCGAGAATGGTGCAGTAAGAAGCTCACATCAAATTACTGGTACTGGTAAAGTAACAGTTACAGCTGATGCTACTGGTAAAGTAACAATTAATGGTGCTGCAACCACGGCTGCTTCTGGTTCTGCTAATGGTACTATTGCAATTGACGGAACTAATGTTGCTGTTAAAGGATTAGGTTCTGCTGCATATACAGCATCATCTGCATATGCAACTGCTGCTCAAGGTACTAAGGCTGATAATGCTGTTCCAAATACTAGAACTGTAAACGGACATGCACTTAGTGCTAATGTTACTGTTACTAAAGTTGATGTAGGCTTAGGTAACGTAACAAATGAATCTAAGGCTACAATGTTTACAAGCCCAGCGTTTACTGGAACTCCTACAGCTCCTACTGCTGCTGGTGGAACTAATACTACTCAAATTGCAACTACTGCATTTGTAATTAACGAGATTGGAAGTAAGATTTCTGCTGCTCAAGCACTTAGATTCAAAGGAACTATTGGTACAGACGGTGACGTGACTGAACTTCCAGCTAATCACACAGTCGGAGATACTTACGTAGTTAAGGCTGCTGGTAACTTTGCGGGCGAAGGCTGTGAAGCAGGTGACATGATTATCTGTGTTAAATCTGGAACGACTGCTGCAAATGGTGACTGGTCAGTTATTCAGAGAAACTTAGACGGTGCTGTTACTGGCAAATCCCTAACTACTAACGCAGTAATTTTAGGTAACGGTGGGTCTACTGTTAAAGCTCTAGCTAATGGTACTGCTGGATATGTACTAAAAGCTACTGCTAGTGGTCCTGCATGGCAAGCAGAGAAAGACACAGTTTATACTCACCCTGCTGGTGGTGCTCCTAGTAAAACCTCTGGATTCTATAAATTCAGCACAGATTCTACTAGTCACGTTGCTTCAGTAACCGCTGTTACTAAGGCTGATATTACTGCTTTGGGTATTCCAGGAGCTGATACTAATACTACTTATACATTCGCGAATGGTACAGCTGGTAGCTTTACTGTAACTCCTTCCGGAGGTTCTAAACAAACAGTTAGTATTGGTAAACCTGCTACTGCTGGTGCGGCTGATACTGCTGCTAAGTGGGCTACTGCTCGTACTATCACAGTTAGTGGTGGTGTAACTGGAAGTGTTTCTTTAGATGGTTCTGCTAACGTTACACTAGCTACTACTCTAGCCAATCTGGCTTCTAATAAGGTAACTGCAATGACTGGTTATACCAAACCGTCAGATACAGGTGCAATTGCTGCTGGTGATTCACTTAATGCCGCTATTGGTAAACTAGAAGCTGCATGGGATTGGGTTGAACTATAATATATGTACAAGAAGGAGGGAGTAGCATCCCTCCTTTATTTTATAATGATTAAAATTTAAGTGATATGGCAATTAATAAGAAATTAATTCACTTTAATAAGAAAGCTACTTTTAACTCACAGAAGTTATCAGCCAATGATTCTAATACTCAATATCAGGTAGGAGGTACTGGAACTGTTCGGACTGGAGCTCCTGACATTAACTATCAATCTATAGTTTATATTAAAGATTCTAAAGAAATTTGGACTCATGGACAATTCTATGCTACTGCTGTAACATGGAGTACCATTACAGGCAAGCCTAGTTTTGCTACTGTAGCTACATCGGGTAGTTATAATGACTTGAATAACAAGCCTACAATTCCTACTAAGTTACCTACTCCAAACGTATTAACCTTTACTGGTGCAGTAACAGGTACATGGGACGGTAGTGCTGCTAAAACAGTAAATATACCTTCTGGTTTCTCATATACACTACCATTAGCGTCAAACAATACTCGTGGAGGTATCAAGTTATCAAGTAGCACACAGGGAGGAACTCCTAACGGAATTACTACAACTCCAGGCAGAACATATGCTGTTCAGGTTAATAGTAGTGAGCAAGCGGTAGTAAATGTTCCTTGGACTGATACTACATACAGTTTACCAACTGCATCAGCTACTACACTTGGTGGAGTAAAGGTTGGTAGTGGATTGAGCATCAGTAATGGAGTATTGTCTACCAGTGGAGGAGATGTTAAAATATATGAAACTACCCTAAACTTCGAGGATATAATTGGCAACTCTAGAACGTCAATGACTTCAGGTGAAGTAACTGAGGTTTTAAATATTAGTACTAAGTTAAGTCAGGGGTATGTTATTGTTACTAAGACTAGAGGAAGTGGGTCTGATATGGTAGGAAGCGCAGTTATTGTGTCTGACAATGCACCACAGTATTCGTTCTTGCTGGGCGCAGGACCGTCCGCTGTAGTAATATTAACCGCTGATATAGGTGAGGAAAATAATTGGAGCACCGCCTATATCAATCAAAATAGAATAACAAGTGGAACTTCTAGGGTAGTTTGTAACTCTAATATTATAGTGGAAGCCTATGGTGCATATAACACCCTTTACGGTAACTCTGGTATGACCAGCTTAGGTAAGTACAATGCTAACTCTACAGTAAATACTGGTATGACTAGGCTGGTTAGCATAGGAACTGGTACTTCTAATACTAACAGAATATCAGGACTAGAAGTCGGACAGAAAGATTCCAGGTCATATGTAGCTATTTGTGATAAATCTAAGGATAATTGCTACATAACAGCAGATGGAAGTACAGGTATCATTGAAATGTATAATAGTAGCAATAGTATGAAGTTTAACGATAGTAATGCTGCTATTGAGGTGGAAGGGGCTATAGGATTTAACGGCGAAGTAGTATTTTCCAATACAGTCGAGTCAGCTAGTTCAATAACTGCTGCTGAAGGATTCTTCGATACCTCTGATGCGAGAGTTAAAGCTAACGTCAAAGAAATTGATGCAAGTGATGCCGACAAAGTTAAACTAGTTGAATTTGATAGAACAGACAAAAAACATCATGGCTATGGAGTAATTGCTCAAGAACTTGAGAAAGTGTATCCAGAAATGGTGAACACTGATGATGAAGGATTCAAATCAGTTAACTATAACGAACTTGCTATGGTTAAAATTAAATATCTAGAGGAC